>DGYFI06202__coassemble_571_pt1 | contig 24171 bp, 23 predicted proteins | sample DGYFI06202__metabat2_high_PE_032 | metagenome-assembled genome bin DGYFI06202 | reverse complement strand
GGATGGGCTCCGGTATGTCAAACGTTTATTTGCCATATTGCCAAACGGAACGTTTCATAACGGTACATCTCTTCGTAAGAGATGTATTATCAGCTATAACTAATTGGAAAACAAAAAAATCACGTTATGATTAACGGAAGAACTGCTAAACATACTTAGCAAAAATGAACTTAAAAATAAGCAGAAAAAGTTTTTTAAATGTCCTGGAAGTTGCTCTAACCAATATTTTGCCTAACTTTGCACCGTGGTACATCTCTTACGAAGAGATGTAGCGTTTTCCTAAATTTTCCCTCTTTTTTTATATACACTTTTATATCCCCACAGGCTGTCCGAAAACCTATCAGCTGCTATCATTCTGTCATGGCGAGCGAAGTCGAGCCATCTCACTAAATCTACAGGAACGTGTCTTGAGATCCCTCGACTGCGCTCGGGATGACAGAATGATAGTGTCGGAAGAGTTCTCGGACAATCTCCCCCACATATACTTTGCGTGGGGCAGAATTGCGCATTTCCACATTGCTTGCCACATCCCTGAAGAGGTTGAACCTCGCACGTCTGAGTCTTTCCAGCTTCGCACGCTCAACTCTTTCTTGCTTCGCACACCCAACCCTTTCTTGCCTCGCACACTCGGCAACCGCGGAGAGGTTGAACTATAGGTAACCGCTGGTGGCTCCCCGAAGGGGAACACCTGCGGATTACCTCATCTATCCTCTTTCTCTCACATCGACCTCGAAAGGGGTCGAACCACACAAGACCACGTGCGTATGTTGGTGCAGTTGCCTGCTTCGCTTTCTCTGTCTTCTTTCATGCACGGCTACAGCCTCTATGTCCGGGAAAGACGCAGTGACGCAGCACATCATGAACCAAAGAGAGTGCCATAAGCGGTGCGATTCCCGTGAAGAGTTGCCCAAGCTCGTTCGTAAATGATGAACGGTTCTTTTTGGCAGAATAAGCGTGGTTCGACCCCTTCGAGGTCGATGTGAGAAAAAGAGGATGAGATAATCCGCAGGTGTTCCCCTTCGGGGAGCCACCAGCGGTTACCCATAGTTCAACCTCTTCAAGGTTGCCGATCGTGCGAGGCTGGAAAAAGGCAAACGTGCGAAGCCAGTAAGAGTCAGACGTGCGAAGCAAGAAAAAGTCAGACGTGCGAAGCCAGTAAGAGTCAGACGTGCGAAGCTGGAAAGAGCCAGACGTGCGAAATGTCAGTACATGCAGGGCAGGCAATGTGGAAATGCACCATTCTAACCCGCACAAAGTATAGTTTATATTAAACACAGAGACACAAAGTCCCGTAACTGTCTGTAGAAAAATAACAAAGGGGACCACGGAGTCTGCGGCTTCGCCGCAGACAAAAGAGCCATAAACTCTGTGAGCTGTGGACAAGAAAACAAAACTCTGTGTCTCCGTGACTCTGTGTTTTGTATCATTACGCCCCACGGGAAAAGGCATTATGCTTCTACGCCGCTGCGTTTCCAAAGATTTTCCGGGGTCGGATAAAAAAAAGGATGCTTCCTTTTTCGGAAAGCATCCCTTTTTAAATTATATGAAAAAGTTTTTATGCTTCTTCTGCAACAACTTCGAAAGGAATTTCTACAGAAACTTCCTTGTGCAGACGAACAACAGCCTTGTAGTTGCCTACTTCCTTCACTGTTTCCTTCACAGTGATAAGCTTACGGTCGATGTTATGACCCAATTTAGCCAGTTCGTCAGCAATTTGGATATTACCTACAGAACCGAAGATAGTGCCCGTAGCACTTACCTTGGTAGCAATCTTCAAAGATACACCTTCCAATTTAGCAGCCAATTCTTCAGCATCCTTCTTGATTTTCTCCAACTTGTGTGCGCGTTGCTTCAACTCTTCAGCCAGCATTTTCTTGGCTGCCGGCGAAGCGATAACAGCCTTACCAGTAGGAATGAGGTAGTTACGTCCATAACCAGACTTCACGGTTACAATATCGTTCTTATAACCCAAGTTTACGATGTCTTCTTTCAAAATAATTTCCATAGTTACCTCCTCCTATTATTTCATCAAGTCAGTTACATAAGGCAACAAAGCCAAGTGACGAGCTCTCTTCACAGCCTGAGCCACACGACGCTGATACTTCAACGAAGTACCCGTGATGCGACGCGGCAGGATTTTACCCTGCTCATTCAGGAATTTCTTCAAGAATTCGGGATCCTTGTAGTCAATGTACTTGATGCCACTCTTTTTAAAACGGCAGTATTTCTTTTTCTTCACGTCTACAGAAGGCGGAGTCAAATATCTGATTTCTGATTGAACTTGTTGTGCCATAATTAATCCTCCTTTTTAGTTGATTTCAAACTTCTTCTTTTTGCAGCATACTCAGCAGCATATTTATCCAATTTGAATGTCAGGAAACGAATCACTCGTTCGTCACGACGGAAGTTGACTTCCAACTTGGCAATAACAGCAGGATCTGCATTAAACTCAATCAGCTGATAGAAGCCGGTAGACTTCTTCTGAATGGGGTAAGCCAGCTTTTTCAGTCCCCAGTTCTCCTCATTCACGATCTCAGCACCTTCGGAAATAAGGATGCCTTTGAATTTCTCGACCGCTTCCTTCATCTGAGCATCAGACAAAACGGGAGTCAAAATGAAAACGGTTTCGTATTGATTCATACTTGTTTAAATAAATAATAATATGTGTTTATAAAAAAGCGGTGCAAAGGTAGACATTTTATTTGGAATAGCCAATAATTTATGTGCCTTATTTTTTTTTGCCAGGCAAATATTAGGAAAAACCAGGGCAGTAAGCTAACTTTGCACAGTTGTTCAAACAATCATTTGCAATGGAACCACTCAACCTCGACATCCGCCTTGTATTTGCCATACTTAACGGCAAAGTATCTGCTGCCATCAACCGCAAGCTATCACGCCATTTCCGTCAAAACAGTCTGGACATAACTCCCGAACAATGGACTGTGCTCATCTACCTGTGGGAACAGGACGGAGTCACCCAACAAGAGTTATGCAACGCCACCTATAAGGACAAGCCCAGCATGACACGACTGCTCGACAACATGGAGCGCCGCCACCTTGTGGTACGCATTGCCGACAAAAAAGACCGCCGCAACAACCTCATCCACCTGACCAAAGACGGCCGACAACTGGAGGAGCTTGCCCGACAAGCCGCCAACCAGGCTTTGGTAGAGGCACTGAAGGGCGTCACACAGGAAGAGCTGAACATAGGACAAGACTTGCTAAGGAAGATTTTTGCCAACACCAAAGACTAAAAAACGATGAGAAATCTACTGAAAAACATCGGACTCCTTTTCATTATAGCAGGAGTAGCGATGCTGGTTATCGGCTACCTTACCGACCACATCAGCAACACACTGCTGGGCTGTGCGATGGGAGTCATTGTCATAGGGCTGGTGGGGTATATCATCATCAACAAAAGGCTCTAAGAGCCTCATGAAACTGAGCAAAATTTAAACAGGCTCTAAGCCCGCAAAGCACTCTCCAAAATGGGAAAAGAGGGTGTGTCAAAATTCAAAATCACTATCATTAGCTTCGCTCAAAACCTCTTTTGACTATTTCATTAAGGTATAGTCTGTCATGTTGAGCGGAGCAAAGCGAAGTCGAAACATCTCACATTATGCATAGTGAGACCCCTCGACTAAGCTCGGGGTGAATTTCTATTTTGATACACCCTCTTTCGTCAGATTTGCTGTTTATCCGGTATCAAATGCCCAACGACTTGCGCACGGCTTCTACCTTTTCGGCAGCTTCGGCGCATGCCTTTTCGTAACATCCGGCGCACTTCATCTGCCCCTTGACTTCGATGTAGAACTTAATCTTGGGCTCCGTACCCGAAGGACGGACAGAAATCTTCGTGCCGTCTTCTGTGAAGTACTGCAGTACATTGGAAGTCTCCGGCATTACTAAATCAGTCACATTACCCTGAGCATCTGTAGCTTTCAGCGTCTTGTAGTCCTTGGTCAATACCACGGGCGATCCACCGATTTCCTTCGGCGGGTTGGCGCGGAATCCTGCCATCATAGCCTGGATTTCCTCCGCTCCGGTCTTACCCGGCTTCACGACATTGACAGTAGTTTCTTTTGAGAAGCCATATTCCAGATAGATTTCCATCAAGACATCATACAACGTCTTGCCCTGGTCCTTGGCCCAAGCACAGATTTCGGCCAGCAACGAGCAGGCAGAAACCGCATCTTTATCGCGCACGAAGTCTTCGGCCAGGAAACCATAGCTTTCTTCGCCGCCACCGATGTACTGCTGCTTGCCTTCGCTCAAACGGATTTCGCGGGCAATCCATTTAAAGCCCGTGTAGCAATCGCGCATCTCGATATGATTCTTGTCGGCAACCGCCTTGATGAGTTCCGTCGTCACGATAGTCTTCACAATGAAGTCATTGGGTTGCATCTTGCCCGTGGCAATGCGGTTACGTATGATATAGTACAAGAAGATGAGACACGTCTGGTTACCGTTGATGAGTACCCATTCGCCCTTATCGTTCTTGCAGGCCATGCCTACGCGGTCGGCATCGGGGTCGCTGGCCATTACGATGTCGGCATCAATCTCCTTCGCCAGCTTGATGGCCAAAGTCAATGCCTCGGCATTTTCAGGATTCGGCGAAACCACCGTGGGGAAGTTGCCGTCCTTCACCATCTGTTCGGGCACGCAATGTACGTTCTCGAAACCCCATACCTTCAGCGACCAGGGGATAAGCGTACGTCCGGCTCCATGCAAGGGTGTATAGACGATGCACAAGTCTTTCTGCCGTTTGATGACTTCGGGGTCGATGGAAATAGAATGTATCTTTTCCAAGTACACTTTGTCGACATCTTCACCAATGATTTGGATAAGGTCCTTGTTGCCCTGGAACTTGATGTCGGCCACCTTCACCTTGTTCACCTCGTCGATGATGGCAGTATCGTGCGGTGCCAGCACCTGAGCGCCATCTTCCCAATAGGCCTTGTAGCCATTGTATTCGCGCGGGTTGTGGCTGGCGGTGATGTTGATACCGCTCTGGCATCCCAGGTGACGGATGGCAAAAGAGACTTCGGGAGTGGGACGCAGGTCGTCGAAGAGATAGACCTTGATGCCATTGGCCGAGAAGATGTCGGCAGATATTTCGGCAAACTTGCGGCTGTTGTTACGGCAGTCATGGCCTACTACGACAGAAATCTGTCCCTTGTCCTTGAAGCATTTGTTCAAGTAGTTGGCCAGTCCCTGTGTAGCGGCGCCCACCGTATAGATGTTCATGCGGTTGCTTCCGGCACCCATGATGCCGCGCAGTCCTCCCGTACCGAATTCCAAATCCTTGTAAAAACTGTCTATCAACTCGGTCTTGTCCGCGTTGTCCAGCATACGTCTTACTTCAGCCTGGGTTTCCGCATCGTATGCGGGGGTCAACCACTGTTCGGCTTTCTCGGTCACTTGCTTGATGAGTTCTTGATTCTCCATGATATGTATGTTAAATGATTGATGATTAATGGTAAATGGTCAATGATTAATGGTCAATGGTTAATGATTAATGGTAAATGGTTGATGGTTAATGGTTGATGGCCAATAGTCAATGATTAACCATTTATCATTAACCATTAATCATTAATCATTGATATACTGCACAAAGGTAACGAGATAAAATGAACTAACCAATATTATTCGGGCATTTTATATCGGTCGCCAGTCTGTTTCACATATTCTCGTTTGAAGTCTTCGGGGAATCCCGGGCGTATGACGCCGGCCGGCTGCCCGATAGCGTTGCGTTCGAAAGTGCCGTCGGGATTGGTGCGCCGGATGACTCCGTCGGCATATTTCACCACTAAGTACTCACCCAACCGCTTCCAGGTGTCGAAGGTGCTCTGGGCAGTCATGTTAGTATAGTCGGTCAGCAGGGCTTTGGCTTTGTCGGGATTGGTCTGCCAAAGCTGAAGAGCGGCCGACTCGATGCCCGGCTGCGCTTCGTTGAAGGCTGTTTCCAGTTCGGTCTGCGTGGCCCGTACGTCACCTATCATGAGGTCGTAGCGAGGATAAACCATGTTGGAGACCCAGTTGAATATCCAGAAAGCGGAGTTCCAGGAGAAATTGACGTAATCGGCATTGTCCACACGGGTATAGCAGCGGGGGACGCGGTCGGCGCAGCAATAAACGGGTGTAAAGACAGTCATGTTGGCATCGTCTGTGCCAAACCACAGCACGCCGCCCACGGCATCAGGCAGGGTGGCACGCATCTGTGCCACGAAGACAAAGCCGGTCTGCTGTGTAGAGATAGGACGCTCGTTGAAATACTTCTGCCCGTCGACTTCAAAATCGAGGGGTGAGAGGCGGTAGGGTGTGTGGTAAGCCCCGGCTCCGAAATCCTGGCTGATGTCGAGCGGCGTGCCTTCATAGTGGTCGCGCATGGCATTCTTGACATCTTGCACGGAGATCTTGCGGTTAGGCTTTACGAAGAGAGGCATGGGCGTAGGATCTTTGCCTTCTATGTAAGAGAGATATTCCTTGCCATGATCGGTAAACATGTTGTAGTAGCTCCACACGCGGGCTTCGCAATAGCGCAGTTCGCCGAAACCGGTAGGAGCATAGGCGCGGGAGAAGCTGAAGTCTTTGTTGACACCGCTGAAATAACCTTTCTCGCGGGCAAAGGAAATCACGTCGGGCGAATAAATACAGTTTTCCTTGTCATCCAAGTCAAACTGGTGGATACGGCTGTGGTTGGCATGGGCCGAAATGCAGTCGTCGGGCACACGCACTGCCACCCACACGGCCCCGCGCACGCCGGGTCCCTTGCCAATCATCTCCATAATCCAGATTTCGTTGGGGTCGGCAATGGTAAACGACTCGCCGCTGCTGTAATAACCGTATTCCTGCACCAGGTCGGTCATCACTCGGATGGCCTCGCGGGCGTTGCGCGAACGTTGCAGAGCCAGGTAGATAAGGCTACCATAGTCGATAATACCGGTGGTGTCGACCAGCTCGGGGCGTCCGCCGAAAGTGGTTTCGCCGATGGTAAGCTGGAATTCGTTCATGTTTCCAATGACGTTATACGTCTGTCGGGCCTGTTCTATCTGCCCCAGATACTTGCCAGTATCCCACTCATAGACATTCACCATCGTCCCTTTGGGATAGACAGCTGCAGGATAGTGATACAACTCGCCGAACAGCGCGTATGAGTCGGCCGAATAAGACACGATGGTGGAGCCGTCGGCCGAAGCGTTCTTGCCCACAATCAGGTTGGTGCAGGCGGGCAGGTAATTGGCCACGACCGTCACAAACAGAAGGAAAAGAGTCAGTCTTTTGATGTTCATACTATAATATATAGGTATTAATTAATAAAAATGTCAGGACTGCGTATCAGAAAGAGCCTACCAGGTAAAGCTGTACAGCTCCGTGGTACGGTTGCCGCATTGGTCTTCCACGGTCATCTCAAGCGTATGGGTGCCTCCTTTGTCTACGTGCCGCGGATCGAGCCTGCACACTAAATTGCCACTGATGGAGTTTGGCTTGCCGAAGAGGGCATAGCGTCCGTCGATGGTCCCACGGTAAGAGCGGATACCCGTTTCCTTGTCGCGTGCCTTGAAGACAATACGCCCTGTGCGTCCCCAAGACTTGGGGTTGACAGGAGTAAGCACCGGCGGCACGGTATCTACAGCCACGGTATAAGTAGCCAACTCGCGGACATCCACTTGCATGCGTCCGTTTTCGTACCGTCCACCCACGTAGTATTTCCGGCCGCGGCGGTTGATGCCCGCCACGTAGTATTTCGTTGTATCGGCCACCGGCCTGTTGCGCAGGGCGATGGACATCGGGCATTTGCCATGCAGGGGTATGGCGGTATCGTTCAGGCGGTAAGTCAGGGAAATGTCGCCGCTATCGGCCCGCATGGCATAATCCAGACGGGCATCCTCGTAGAGCATTCCGCGGGGAATCACCAACTGCAAGCCGGGTTCCTGAAAGACATTCACGCGGTTCCAGCGCAAGATATACTTGTCGCGGTGCTCCACCCGTGGGACAGGCATCCGCCGCCCCTGCACCGTGAAGCTGACATGCGACGTATTGCCCAGTGCATCGCTCAGTGTATATCTGAAATGATAGGGCCGTTCCTCGTCAATCAGCACCAAGCCACGCTGTCCGTTAGAGGCATGAAGCATGCGCAGGCGGTTGCCAGGGTCGATAAACGACTTCATGTATTGGCCGTAAGTCCACGAATTGATGTAGCGTGTCTCCTCATCACTGAAGCGGTCTACTTCGCTGCGGAACACCTCCTGGCTATCCACCTCAAGCACCACGGTACGCACGCCATACTTGTTGGAAACGCCCTCCATGTAGTCGTATGCCCGTATGCCGATGCCCACCAGTCCCCAGGCCGTAACAGTTTTCTGCGGGCGCAGCGCGAAGGTCTGCGGCTCTGTGCTGCCGTTCACCACTCCCTCGCCCGGCTGCGGGAAGAGCATGATGCCCTGTGCGCGTGGCGCCGTATGGTCTTTCACATATTTCCTGAAGAAAGGCAAGGGGTCTACGCTGTCGCCGGTCTTGTCCTCTATGACATCCAGGTGCAGATGCGGTCCGAAGGAGTATCCGGTATTACCGCTCAGAGCAATGACCTGTCCGGCACGCACGGGATATTCATCGGGGCGGGGCGTGATGTCCACCTCCCAACTTTCACGGGCATACTGCAAGTCTTCCACCCGCTGCGCCATCTCGCCCACAAAGGCACTGAGGTGGCGGTTGATGGTGGTATAGCCGTTGTCGTAGGTCACATGGAGCACATAGCCCGAACCGTGGGTGACACGTATGCGCGACACATGCCCGTCGGCCAATGCCCGCACAGGCTTGCCGGTACTGCCACCGGTCTTGAAATCGAGGCCACCGTGAAAATGGTTTGCCCGTATCTCGCCGAAATTACCGCTGAATGTAAGGGGAAAATCAAAGGGAGGCACAAAAGCACTTTCCTGCGCCTGCACGCCCGACACGGCGAACAGGGCACAGACTGGTAACACTCGCAGAAATCTATTCATCGTTTATGGTTGCTATTTTTGTGAGCAAAGATAGTGATAATCTGCTTTCGCCCTGCACGTATGCCAAGAAATTAAGTACCCGGACCACTGCTTTCTGGCGGGAAACCCCTATATTTGCCCCCATGAAACAGAAAGTGGCACAATACATAGCACAGAAACAACTTCTCAAACCGGGCGACCGGGTGCTTGTCGCACTCAGCGGAGGAGCCGACTCCGTGGCCTTGCTGCGCATCCTGCTCGCGCTGGGATACGACTGCGAAGCGGCCCATTGCAACTTCCACCTGCGTGGAGAGGAATCGGACCGCGACGAGGACTTCGTATGCCGTCTCTGCAAGGAACAGCACGTAGCCCTGCACACCGCCCATTTCGACACTGCCCGTGAAGCGGCCCGACGACACATCTCCATCGAGATGGCTGCCCGTGAACTGCGCTACGCATGGTTCGAAGAACTCCGTCTCGCCCGTCGTGCCAATGCCATAGCCGTGGCTCACCACCGCGATGACAGTGCCGAAACTTTCCTGCTCAACCTCCTGCGAGGCACGGGCATCAACGGCCTGCAAGGCATACGCCCCCGCAACGGGTATCTTGTCCGGCCCCTGCTCTGCGCCGACAGGCAGGAGATTACAGCCTACCTGCAACGGATTGGACAAGACTATGTGACTGACAGTACCAACCTGCAAGACGAATACCTGCGCAACAAAATACGCCTGCACCTGCTCCCTCTGATGCAACAGATAAATCCTGCTGCCAAAGAAAACATACTGAAGACCGCCGCCCACCTGACCGACGCTTCCCTACTCTACCGGCAAGCGGTGGATGAAGGACGCCGGCGCATCTTGCGCAACAGCGGACAGGCCATAGACATCTGTTCGTTGTTGCAGGAACCTGCCCCCTCTACCTTGTTGTTCGAGATACTGCACCCGCTGGGCTTCAACGAAAGCCAGACGGATGCTATCTGCCGGAGTCTGACCGACGGACAACCGGGGAAACGCTTCGAGACCGGAGACTGGCAGGTGGTAAGAGACCGCGAATGCCTGCTGATAGAACGCCGGGAAGAAACAGCCCCCCCCTGTTTAGATATGCAGACAACAGACTACACACCCGGTTTCGACATCCCCCGCGACAGGCATACCGCCTGCCTCGACGCCGACAAGCTGGAGTACCCCCTTACGCTGCGGCTCTGGCAAAAGGGAGATACCTTTGTGCCCTTCGGCATGACGGGCAGGAAGAAAGTAAGCGATTACCTGACCGACCGGAAAGTTCCCCTCTCGCGCAAAGAGCGGCAATGGGTGCTGTGCAGCGGCAATGACATCGCATGGTTAGTGGGCGAACGCAGCGACAACCGCTTCCGCATAGACAGTTCGACCCGGAGAGTCATCATCGTCAGAGTAATATCTCCCGATTCCTAAGTTCCTATGGCAGGTTCTGCGGCTCTGCGTTTGCTTAAAGAAGCATCTCATTTTCTTTCCTGTACTTGAAATGACGGGAAAGCAACACCGCAAACGGCGTATCGAAGCTACGTGCCTGCTGTGGGCAACCTTTCACACAGGCACAGCAGCGTATGCACCGCTCGGCCGAGGTGTGGCATTCATCTCCCTTCGCAATGGCCCGGTTGGGACAAATAGCGGCACAACGCCCGCAATGCGTACACAATGCCTCATCCACCCGCGGCACGACAGGCATCGGCTGTCCGCTTTTACGCAAACGAATCACTTGCCAAATGAAACGAAGCTTGGCCCAGAAAGGCTGCTTGGGCCGACGGATGCGGGACACATCTACTTTCTGCAACGCATCCGCACTGCGGGCAGCCTGCACCTTTGCCATCACCCGGTGTCCCAGCAAGACTGCTTCTTCCCAGTCTTCCTTGTCCGGACGCCCCGCTGCAATGGGATGACGGACCGTACTGTAAGAATGCTCGCCCACAAACGTAGCGGCAGCAATGACCCGGAAACCTTTTCCCGTCAAAAACGTGTCCAATTCCTGCAACGCGTTCTCATACGCCCGGTTGCCATACACAACCACTGCCACCGCCGGTGTGCCCGACGCCCGTAATCCTGCCATGCGCACTGCCGCCAGATGAGGAATATGCCCGACGTATACAGGCACCACCACAACCGCCAGCACATCGGCAGGCATCTCCGGCAGGTCGGCAGCTTCGTGAGTCACGTCGGTTACGGCAACCTCTTTCAGCCCCAAACCGTGCACAATACCTTCGCCTACCTTACGCGAAGTATGGGTAGGGGAGAAGAATATCAGATGAGCTTTTGTTATATTCATAATCACATTATTAATTAAGTAATCAATTAGATTTATGCTTTGCGCGGGTTAGAATTGTGCATTTCCACATTGCCTGCCCTGCATGCACTGACATTTCGCACGTCAGACTCTTTCCAGCCTCGCATGTCTGATTCTTTCCAGCCTGTCGGACAAGCCATTGGTTCTTATCTATAAGAAGTTTGCTTCCAAGCCCTTGGCTGCTTCCTGCCAAGCGCCCGGCAATGGGGCCGGAAGCGGCTGCGCCACCACACCCGCCAGGCTATTCAGGCAAATCTGTTCGCGGACCGCCGACAAACCGCGCAAAGTTAAACCTTTCTCACCAAAATAAGACAGAAAAATTGAATCTTTCAAAAAGATTTCTTATCTTTGCACCGTTGTAATCATCGGCAAGCCATTTGCTGAGGCAAATTTGCCAACGATTGCACAACCCAACTGATTATTTTTATCCCAAAATTTACAAGACAATCTCAAGAACACGGGGTATGAGCCCCCGAAGGCATACGCATGTACCAACAATTGTTGCCTATGTGTCGAGGCCTTCTCTGACAGAAATTATAAACCAATCACACATATTTTAATATGTACAACATTATTCAATTGAACGACAAGAGTTTGTCGGAGCTGCAAACCATTGCGCAAGAACTTGGCATCAAGAAGACAGATTCGCTGAAAAAAGAAGAACTCGTTTACAAAATCCTTGATGAACAAGCCATTGCCGGTGCTACCAAGAAAGTGGCTGCCGACAAACTGAAAGAAGAACGTAAAGTAGAAAAACAAAAGCGCCCGCGTGCTTCCAAGAAAGAAAACACCAACAATACGCAGGCCACACCCCCACATAACGAAACTACCAGTGCCAAGAAGGAAGAAACGGTTGCCAATGACCAACCCTCTCCTGCGGAAGCAACTACGGAAAATGCCACACAAAAAACTATGGAAGAAACAAACACCACTGCCAAACGCAAACCCGGACGCCCCCGCAAAGCCAAACAGCAGGAAGAGAAAAAGGCCGAAGCTACCCTTTTCGAGCAACCTGTGGAAGAGGCACAGGCACCTGCCGGAGAACCGGTTTCCGCTGCCCCTGACACAGAAGCTGCCAAAACACCGGAGAACACGCAGGAAACAACCGCTCCATTCGCCAACAACGCAGACGATTTTATCCCCATCGAAGACCTGCCCACAGAAAAGGCCGAGCTTCCTTCGGAACTGATCGGCAAATTCGAGGCTACCAAAACGACGCTTCCTGCCATTCCCATCAAGAACCAACCGCAACAGCAGCGTCCGCGCATCGCCCGCCAACGGGATAACAACAATAATAACATCAACAATAACAATAACCGCAATAACAACAACCAGCCCCGTCCCGTGCAAGCCAACAACAACGAGATGATGCCCGAAAATGCGCCGGAACGCAAACCCATAGAACGTGAAAAGAACTATGAGTTCGATGATATTCTGGGCGGTACCGGCGTGTTGGAAATCATGCAAGACGGCTACGGATTTCTCCGCTCGTCGGACTACAACTACTTGTCTTCGCCGGACGACATCTACGTGTCGCAATCGCAGATCAAGCTCTTCGGTCTGAAAACGGGCGATGTAGTAGAAGGCATTATCCGCCCGCCCAAGGAAGGCGAGAAATATTTCCCATTAGTGAAGGTTTCGAAAATCAACGGACGCGACCCGGCCTTTATCCGCGACCGCGTTTCCTTTGAGCACCTGACGCCCCTCTTCCCCGACGAAAAGTTCAAGCTTTGCCAAGGAGATTACCGCGACACGCTCTCGGCTCGCGTCGTCGACCTCTTTGCCCCTATCGGCAAGGGACAGCGCGCCCTCATCGTGGCACAGCCTAAGACGGGTAAGACCATCCTGATGAAGGACATCGCCAACGCCATCGCAGCCAACCACCCCGAGGTGTATATGATTATGCTACTTATCGACGAGCGCCCGGAGGAAGTGACCGACATGGCACGCACGGTCAATGCCGAAGTCATTGCCTCGACCTTCGACGAACCTGCCGAACGCCATGTCAAAATTGCGGGTATCGTATTGGAAAAAGCCAAGCGCCTGGTGGAATGCGGACACGACGTCGTCATCTTCCTCGACTCCATCACCCGACTGGCACGTGCCTACAACACCGTGTCGCCCGCATCGGGCAAGGTACTGTCCGGCGGTGTGGACGCCAACGCCCTGCACAAGCCCAAACGCTTCTTCGGCGCGGCACGAAACATCGAAGGCGGTGGCTCGCTCACCATCCTGGCCACGGCGCTGATTGACACCGGCTCGAAGATGGATGAGGTCATCTTCGAAGAGTTCAAGGGCACGGGCAACATGGAATTGCAGCTCGACCGCAACCTCTCGAACAAGCGCATCTTCCCCGCCGTCAACATCACTGCTTCCAGCACCCGCCGCGACGACTTGCTGCAAGACAAACAGACGCTGGACCGTATGTGGATTCTGCGCAAGTACCTGGCCGACATGACACCCATAGAGGCTATGGACTTCGTGAAAGACAAACTGGAGAAGACCAAGGATAACGACGAGTTCCTGATGAGCATGAACAGCTAAATAATTGAAAATTGAGAATTGAGAATTGAAAAATACAGAGACAATTCCTCCTTCCATTATTTTTTAATTCTCAATTCTCAATTCTCAATTTTTGCAATTCTCAATTTTGCAATTCTCAATTTTCAATTCTCAATTCTCAATTTACCAAGATTATGTTTGACAACCTGAGTGAACGCCTCGAACGGTCGTTCAAGATATTGAAAGGTGAAGGCAAAATCACCGAAATCAACGTAGCGGAAACGCTGAAAGACGTACGCAAGGCCCTGCTGGATGCGGACGTGAACTATAAAGTGGCCAAGACATTCACCGATACCGTGAAGGAGAAAGCCTTAGGACAGAACGTGCTGACAGCCGTGAAACCCAGCCAACTGATGGTGAAAATCGTACACGATGAACTGGCTACCCTGATGGGAGGCGAAACAGCCGAACTGAACCTGACTGGCCGCCCTGCCATCATCCTCATGTCGGGATTGCAAGGTTCCGGTAAAACCACGTTCAGCGGCAAGCTGGCCCGTATGCTCAAGGCGAAGAAAAACCGCCGCCCGCTCTTGGTAGCCTGCGACGTCTATCGCCCCGCCGCCATCGAACAGCTGCGCGTGCTCTCCGAACAAATTGAGGTGCCCATGTACAGCGAACCCGACTCGAAAGATCCTGTCGCCATTGCCCTCCACGCCATTCAGGAAGCCAAGGCTAAAGGGCTGGACACTGTCATCGTCGATACTGCCGGACGCTTAGCCGTGGACGAAGAAATGATGCAGGAAATAGCTGCCATCAAACAAGCCATCAATCCGGACGAAATTCTCTTCGTGGTCGACTCCATGACCGGACAGGACGCCGTGAACACCGCCAAGGAATTCAACGACCGCCTGGACTTCACGGGCGTTGTGCTGACCAAGCTGGACGGCGACACCCGCGGCGGTGCGGCACTCTCTATCCGCTCGGTGGTGACCAAACCCATCAAATTTATCGGTACGGGCGAGAAGCTGGATGCCATCGACCAATTCCATCCCTCGCGCATGGCCGACCGCATCTTGGGTATGGGCGACATCGTATCGCTGGTGGAACGTGCACAGGAACAGTATGACGAGGAAGAGGCCAAGCGGCTGCAACGCAAAATCCAGAAGAACCAGTTCGACTTCAACGATTTCCTCAACCAAATCCAGCAAATCAAGAAGATGGGTAACCTGAAGGAACTGGCCAGCATGATTCCCGGTGTAGGCAAGGCCATCAAAGACATCGACATTGACGACAACGCTTTCAAGAGCATCGAGGCCATCATCTACTCCATGACTCCCGAAGAACGCACCAACCCCGCCATTCTCAACGGTTCGCGCCGCCAGCGCATCGCCAAGGGCAGCGGCACCAACCTGCAGGAGGTGAACAAGCTGCTGAAGCAGTTTGACCAGACACGCAAGATGATGAAGATGGTGACGGGCAGCAAGATGGGCAAGATGGGCCAGATGATGATGCCTAAACTGAAACGCTGAAAAGAACAATGAACTAATCCACTAAAAAAGAACATACTATGACACTGATTGACGGAAAAGCCATCTCCGCCCAAATCAAACAGGAGATAGCAGAAGAAGTGGCCCAAATCGTGGCCAACGGAGGGAAGCGCCCCCACCTGGCCGCCATCCTCGTAGGACACGACGGAGGCAGCGAAACCTACGTGGCCAACAAAGTAAAGGCGTGCGAAGTGTGTGGCTTCAAGTCGACCCTCATCCGCTACGAAGACGACGTGACTGAGGAAGAGCTGCTGGCCAAGGTGCGTGAACTCAATGCCGACGACGATGTAGACGGATTCATCGTCCAGCTCCCCCTGCCCAAGCATATCTCCGAGCAGAAGGTCATCGAAACCATCGACTACCGCAAAGATGTCGACGGCTTCCACCCCATCAACGTGGGCCGCATGTCCATCGGATTGCCCTGCTACATCTCTGCCACGCCCAACGGTATTCTGGAATTGCTAAAGCGTTATAACATCGAAACGCAAGGCAAAAAATGTGTCATCCTGGGCCGCAGCAACATCGTAGGCAAACCCATGGCCATGCTGATGATGCAGAAAGCCTATCCCGGCGACGCCACCGTCACCGTATGCCACAGCCGCAGCCGCGACTTAGTAAAGGAATGCCAGGAAGCCGACATCATCATCGCTGCCATGGGACAGCCCAACTTCGTGAAGGCCGACATGGTAAAGGAAGGCGCCGTTATCATTGATGTCGGCACCACCCGCGTGCCCGATGCCACCAAGAAATCTGGCTTCAAACTGACAGGCGATGTGAAATTCGATGAAGTGGCTCCCAAATGTTCTTACATCACCCCCGTACCGGGAGGCGTAGGCCCGATGACCATCGTCTCGCTGATGAAGAACACGCTGCTGGCAGGCAAAAAGGCCATTTATCTATAAAATTCATGTAAGACTCCAATGAAAGCTCTGCTTTTCATCCTCAGTCTGCTGACAAGCAGCGTAACCCTTTCTGCCCAGCAAAGGATTACGCTGCTGTTTGTCGGCGACCTGATGCAACACCAGGCACAGATAGACGCGGCCCGTACCGCAAACGGCTCTTACGACTACGCTCCCTGTTTCTCGCAGGTATGCGGACAAATCTCACAAGCCGACATCGCCATCGGCAATCTTGAAGTAACGCTGGGAGGGACTCCCTATGCCGGCTATCCCGCTTTCAGTGCTCCCGATGAGTATCTGACTGCTATCCGTGATGCCGGTTTCGACGTTTTGCTGACAGCCAATAACCACTGCCTGGACCGGGGCGCTCAAGGATTGGAACGCACCATCCGGATGTTGGACTCTTTGCACATCCCCCATGCAGGCACATACCGCAACGACCTCGAACGCCGTCGCCATTACCCGCTGTTTATAGAAAAAAACGGCTTTCGTATCGCTCTGCTCAACTATACGTACGGTACCAACGGGATAACAGTCTCCTCTCCTTACCTTGTCAACTACATCGACCGCAAGCTTATCGCCCAGGACATATTGGCCGCACAGTCTCGCCGCCCCGATGCCATCATTGCCTGCATACACTGGGGGGAAGAGTACCAGTCACTCCCTAACCAAGAGCAACAGGAACTGGCTGAATGGCTACTGCAACAAGGCGTAACCCACATCATCGGTTCACATCCCCACGTCATACAACCGATGGAACTACGTGCTGACGGGCATAACCAACACATAGTAGCCTACTCATTAGGCAACTTCATCTCCAACATGAGCCTTTCCGGCACCGATGGCGGCCTGATGCTGACGTTACAATTAGAAAAATACCCTCTGCCCGCTCCTATCCCACCACGCTACCCCACGCAGCAGAGCTATTCCCCGCAAGTCACCCGCCATATTCCATTCCCATTCTGCCAGGTTTCCGCCTGCTATTATGACTTGGTATGGACCGCGCGCCCCCAGCTTACCGGTGCTTCCAATTTTGTCCTCTATCCCATCCATTCCCAGCAAACAGACTCGCTGCCAGAGAAAGCACGTATCCCCTTGCAACACTTCATAGAAAACAGCCGGGCATTGCTCCAACAACACAACAAAGGCATCTTTGAAAACAAAACAAACAAAAAATAAGGCTTCCTGCAAAAAAACAGTGCGAAATACTTGGTAGTTTCAAAAATAAGCTCTATCTTTGCACCGCATTTGAGAAATGCACTAACATGGTGGCTGTAGTTCAGTTGGTTAGAGCGTCAGATTGTGGTTCTGAATGTCGTGGGTTCGAGTCCCATCTGCCACCCCAAGAGAATAAATCGCTAAGTTCTTAAAATAAAGAATTTAGCGGTTTTTCTTTTTAGGCAAGAATCTTATCTATGCAATTCTGCATACCTTCTAATCTAATGCGGGTCAGTAAAAAAACGGATAAGTAGAAGAAACTATCTCAAACACGACTTAATATAATCTTCTATTTCTTGGGCAGTGACAGCATACACAGGTGCAAGTTGTTCAAAGTGTGCATCTCTTGCGAAGCGGTTGCCATTGGTCAACATGGCAAGCAAATTCTTGGATTTAAGCCGATGTCCTGAATAAGCAAGTGCCAAAGATATTAGTTCATGAATAGAAACACCAGACTTTAGAATGGAGTAAATATCATAATAGTCACGAAAATTACTTCTGCGCAACATCACCTCCATCTTCATAGCTCCAATGGCTTTTACATCAGCTAATCGTACATGATTCAAGTAATCCACAGGCTTATCAACCGGAGAATACTTGGGACAGGCATAGAAGGAGAACTTTACTCCAGCCACCACATACTCCACATGGTCTATATCCAAAATGTCTTTATGCTGGATTTCGCCAACAGTGGCAAGTTCTTTCTCTACCTGATACCATGCCACTTCCATCTTTTCAGTTTTGGAAGTCCGCCATTTCATAAAGTCCAAATCTTCACTCTGCCGTGTGCCTATCTGCAAGGACAAGGCAGTACCCCCCACCAAAAGATAGGGCTTGATGCAGTCTAATTTAGAAACTGCTTCAAAGATTTGTCGGGTGTGTGGTGCCAAACCTTTCATGCAAACATCTTATTAAAGTGACGAGTAGCCATAGACTTTATATAGGCATCCGGCTTCTTCGCCTTGAAATAGTACCAAGCAAAAAAGCGGTTCAACGTGTAGAGATATTCTTCCTGCGGAATAAGGTAGTCTAACCATACTTGCTTTATCTTCTTAAAAGGATAAATCAGGAAAAGCTGGTTGATTTCATCCAAGTCAAGATGCAACAAAGTCTTTTCAATCAGCATATCATCGGGAATATCCTTGATTGAATCCTCATTGTACGACCAAAAGCAATGCTCCTGCTTTAGCTTTGCCAACAGTTCTTGTTTGATTGCATCACTTGACATAACACATTCTATTAGAATACCACAAAATTAGTGATTATTCCTATCGAGAACAAATAAAAAGGTGAGAATGTTGCGCATATCTTATCATCAGATTTATTCAAAAAAGATTAATTTCACCCAAATGGGCCGTTACTCGGACGGCTCGGAACAACGCTTCCGGCAGTTGTTCGAACGTGAGTTTAACTGGATGCTGATCAATCTCTTCCTTATGCGGCAGCGATACTATCCCTCGCTTTCCATCGGACTGCTAAAGGTCTATCTGGATAATATTTATTTTTTTGATCAAGTAATCAATCAGAATTAGTTTATATCAAACACAGAGACACAAAGTTCTATAACTGTCTGTCGGGAAAAATGACGGGAGGGCACAGAGTCCGCGGCTTCGCCGCATACGAGAGAAGGGAAATCAACTCTGTGAGCTATGGACAAGAAAACAAAAGCTCTGTGTCTCCGTGCCTCTGTGTTTAGTATCATGTAATTTTGCACATTTACTTAAACTTGCCAAACCTAAAGGTTAGGAAGCTAAACCTTAACTTGAGCACGCTAAACCTCAACTTGAGCACGCTAAATTTAATGTTGGAAGTATTCTCACAATTTTATCTGCATTCTATACTCAGATGGTGTACGTTTAGTGATTTTCTCAAATTGGGCAATGAAATGAGTAACACTGTTATACCCTGATTCGTAGGCTACTTGTGAAATATTCATGTTTGAATAAGTCAGCAATTTGCATGCGTGTTCAATACGTATCTCTGCCAGACATTGGAAAATGCTCTTGTCCGTGCGTTGTTTGAAGTACCGGCACAAAGCCGAAGGGTTTTGTTTGACAAATTCCGCTATCTCCTCCAAAGTCACTTTTTCCTTGAAATGGTTATAAAGATAGGTATATACTTTATTGACAGGTTCTTTCACATCGGGAATAGAATTCGCTTGATTATACGCAGTGTCGGAGAGCAGTTTAAAATGCCGGCTTTCATGCAGTTTTTCGAGCATACGCAGCAGGCAGATAAGTCGTGAGGTATATTCGGAAGAATCGAATGCCTGTATCATCTCCAACATTGTATCAAACAGTCCTTCATCGTAAAAACGAATTCCATATTGGCTTTTCTGCAATAAGTTATAGATAAAACGATAGTCAGGAATGTCTTTCATCTGTTCCGGGAAAATTTCCGGTCTGAACTGTATGGCTTCCCCCGCACTCCATTCATCTTCCGGGTTACTTGCAGATGTGGAATTCAGTTTAGTATGGCATAGGTGAAGATGAGGTACGTTGCTTCCTATAAGGGCGATGTCTCCTGCTTTGTATTCTGATATTCCCTCACCGACAAACTGTTTCCCGTTGCCTTGAGTGAACAGCATGATTTCGTATTCCACGTGCTTGTGCAAGGGAAGCACAAAGCGGGGATAGGAAATATGGCTACATACCGTTGCCATGTCATGTACAATCTTACGTTCTAATATCGGCATATTCAGGTTTTCTTATTCAGTTGCAAATATAACGGATGATGCTGCAAATATAATGGTATTCCGTTTCTTTTTTTGCCGCTAACTTTGCAGTGTCAAACGAAATGAAATAGATTGGTATTATGAACATTGAAGAACAAAAGATTGTATCGCCCGACTTTCTGCCCGGATTGCTTGGGTCGTTTGCAAAACCTGCAGCAGAAAACCCCACCGTGGCTATCATGGAAGCTGCATTCCGCCACCATCAACTGCATTATCGTTATATCAATTGCGAAGTAGGTTCCGAGAATCTACATGCAGCCGTTGAAGGTGCCAAGGCAATGGGATGGCGGGGATTCAACTGCTCCATTCCCAACAAAGTGGAAGTCATGAAGTATTTAGACCGGATTGGAGAGTCTGCACAGATTATCGGTGCGGTGAATACAGTCGTAATCGGTCCGGACGGAAGAACAACAGGTGAAAATACGGATGGGAAAGGTTTTGTCAAGGCTATCTCGGAAGTAACATCCATACCCGGTAAAAAGGCTGTCATCTTCGGTGCAGGCGGGGCTGCCCGGGCAATAGCTGTAGAAATGGCATTGGCCGGAGCTGGAGAAATCATCATCGTGAATGTGAGTGAAAGGGGAAAATCATTGGCGGATTTGCTGAACAGCCGCACACCGGCAAAGGCTTCATTCCTGCCCTGGAATCAGGCATTCAGTATTCCTTCTGATGCAGACATCGTAATCAACGCAACCCCCGTAGGCTTATATCCTAACGTGGAGCAGCGTCTCAATATCCGCGTGGACACATTACTTCCACAGATGATAGTGGCAGATTGCATCCCCAATCCGGTTTATACGCACTTGCTGAAAGATGCCCTGGCAAATGGATGCAAACATGTCCTGCCCGGAATGAACATGCTTGTTTACCAAGCCATGATAGCCATAAAATATTGGACGGGGAAAGATGTGGATGCCGACATCATGAAGCAAGAACTGACACGTGTTTTAGGCTTATCAAAACAATGACTCAATAGATTTTTCTATGTGGATACAATCCCCTCGGACTGGGGGATGCTTTTCCTTTCGGCATTGCTGATTGGAATGTCAAAAACGGGTATTCAAGGTATCAGCCTGTTGGCGGTGCCGCAGGGCAGTGTTGTACTACCGCCACATTGCGGAATGGAAGTATGTGCTGAAACTGCTGCCTGCGGCACTGGCGTGGCGCAAGTTGCCTGAGCTGGCTGTTGCAACGCCCCACGGTGTGCAGCCTCGTCATAGGAGCCAGTTCCGAAGAACAGCTCCGGCAAAACCTCGGTGCGGTGGACTGGAAACTTACGGCAGAACAAATACACCGCCTTGACGCCGTCAGCAAGACGGAGAAGTCTTATCCCTACGGCACCAAGACCAACGCCCGGAACTATCGTCTCAACTGTTTTAACGCAAGCTTTTATGAAATTGAAACCTTTATTCATCCTGCTGCTTTGCGGATGGCTGTTCATTCCTGCAAGCGCACAAAATCTACAGGATATGTACACCTATAAGCAATAACCGCCATGCGTGAACCTCGTTCCTGTAAATTGGAGGACTGACAGGATTTCTTTTTCTTCTTTTAGGTGACAATACGCCATACCAACAAAATTATCTGCCGGCATAGCGATAAGACTTGCGTTGAGAGATTCGCTTGTTCTAATCGTGTCAAAAATATCCCTTCTTGTGACTTTTGTAATTCTATTCATGTGCTATCTTATGGGCGCAATCAGTTTTGAAATCAATATCTTGCGCATAACCTCGTCGTCCTTATGGACATGACTTTGGTATTCATATATCTTACCAATTAAGTTGAGAAGGTCACGGAGATCATCAACATCACATGATTTTCGGTAGTATGCATACGAATGATATTTAAGCCATTCTCGAACTACATTGTATCCAGACACCTCAAAACCCAGAATGGTTTCGTCCGAAACAATTCTGATTATTGTATTGGCTTGTTCGTTCAACATCGTAATTGAATTACCCTCTATTCTATATGAGTGCATTTCGCTTTCACTAAAGGATAGAGTGTAGTCCTCTGAAAACAGAGTGGAGATTACATCATCAGACACTTTATAGTCTTTCTTCTCAAGAAGGGACATGGCAATGCCGATTTCGACAAGCGAATCGAAGAGGTTCTTATCAGATGTGATGGGAATAGAAGCCCAATCACCTGCTACTGTATGAAGTTTTGCTTCAAAAGCCTTCATATAGAATTCTGAGTTCAACGCAGCATAAGCATAATAAACCACTTTGTCTATCAATTCTTGTGCGGTATAGCCCGTCGTTTTGACCAAAGCATTGATAAGCTTTGGGTTTACATTACTTATTGCATTTTTCGACCAATTTCTACCTGCCTTGTATTCAGGAAATTTATTGCAGAAGATATGTGCATTCCCTCGCGTGGCCAAGTCATTATCCGGAATATTCCAACAGAAAGAAGAGAATTTCTTAATCTCCGGACATATGTCTGCAGGTGCCGGTGCAACGGCAAAACCGAAAACGCTGTCATCTGCATACGCAGCTTGAACTTCCGGACGTTCTCGCATACCTCCTCCTGCAGTGTTACGCAAGGCATCCATCAAATCATTATCAAGTATCAAACTTGCCGTAAGAAATGGCCGATACGAATAATCAACTATTTCCATATTACTATTGCCCAAAGCAATTCGTACCTCGGGTGTTAGTTTCTTCTGCGATGGCGGTTTCGTTTGCCCTTTATACCATCTTCCCTTTATTTGGTCATAGTTGTTATTAATATCTGCGATATACTTGCTTCTTCTCTTCAGTTGACCCTTAGAGAAATGTACAAGGAGATGTGTCGGGGCAAGTTTCAACCCCGAGCAATCTCTCTGAAAGATGGACGGCTCATCTTCGGCTTTCAGATGCCAAAATTGAGCATACAAATTCTCATCTACAACCGTTGTTGGCTTAAAAGAGAATTTTTTGTTCATCCTAACAGTCTCCCAATCATCGAGTTTTATTCCCGATTCAAAATAGTCTTTTTTCTCCTTTTTAGAAAGTTTATATATTCCCTTGTAGTGAATAACCGGATGCGAAAAGTTGAGTTCACGCAATGTTCCAACGAGCAATAAACGTCCTTGCAACGTATTGAACAGATTTTCAGCGTTATGCCCAGCTCTATTGTCTACGTCAAAGTCAAGCACCCACATTTCACTCACATGCTCAGCAAGATACTTTCTCGCATATAGAAATGACTCATTTTGGGCAAATGTTGATGGTAAGACAAGAGCAAAGACAGAAGGTCTGCTTACTTCTGCCTTATACAAAGACCAACGCAGGAATTTGGACATCTCGTTGGCTAATTGTTTTTGTTTGTTAGAGCGACCTTTCGCTTTTGGGGGACGGAAGTCGTTCATCAACTTTGCTATAATCTTTCCCTCGTTATTAACATCTACCGAATCAGAGCAAGGGGGATTACCTATTATCACCGTAAGCGGTGGGGCAGACAACTCCTTTGCTCTATTCTGCTCCTTCAAAAAGAATGTTGAAACGACATCGGTAACTCCACCTTCTATACGTGTCCGTTTAAAAGTTGAATCGCTAAGAGTATTTGTAAGAACCACCTCAATATCTATGTCATCTGTAATATCAAGCATAGAGATGCGGTAGTTTGTAAGAGCATAAGGCACAGGTAAAATCTCAAATCCTATTATTTGAGACCCTTTATACAGATTCATGTTGTTAAGCACAGCTTCGATAAAGGTGCCTGTCCCACAACATGGATCTATAACCTTTATAGCCTTGCCTTCTGTTGATTCACCGGGGAGAACAGAAGGAAGAATCTGTTGAATGAATTTTGCCGCATAATCAGCGAGGCACATAGGTGTGTACCATGCTCCAAAGTCCATACGTGTTTTGCCATCATAGGAAGCCAAAAAAGACTCGTACAGTTCATGGAAATTTGGCGTAGTTATTTGTGAATCAGTTAGCCTTACGCATGATAAAAGATGCCGTGTGTTATCATACCAAATTCCA
>DGYFI06202__coassemble_550_pt1 | contig 24917 bp, 20 predicted proteins | sample DGYFI06202__metabat2_high_PE_032 | metagenome-assembled genome bin DGYFI06202 | reverse complement strand
TTTCTTGCTGTTCCTCCCATCCGGTCACTTTGCCATTATCCTCTATGCAGTAGACTTGTTTGGGCGTGGCAGGAGCGTTTGTCTCCGGAGTCCAGGTCAGCCGGATGCCGAACTCTCCGTTGCCGCAGATAACGAAGGCTTTCCCGCCGGGCACATCGGCACACGCCTGCTGCAGGGCAGACAGAAGTTGTTGATACAAGGGGCTGTTGTCAGTGGTGGCATGGGACATTGTTTCCGGCTGTCGTGTCTCGTAAAATAAGTTTCTCAAACGGGTAATCAGGTTCATGGCTTACTTGTTTTAAAATGATGTTGTCCGCAAAGATACGACATGAAAACGACGTTTGTTAAGCGGGAAATTGATTCTGTACCACAAAATGCAGGTTATAGTTGGTTAGAGCGGATTGTCGTTGATTATCCCTTTATCTGCGTGGAAATATATGCCTGTCGGCTTCACGCCTTCACCGCCTTTCAAACCCTTGTAGTTTAGAAGGTTGCTGTGAAAGATGCTGCCCTCACGCATCTTTCACGGTCTTTATTTGGGAGCCGGACTGCCGGGGTATGGAAGAGCGGCACGGTCTATATGGGGAGCCGACTTGTTATACCTTGCCACTAAAGGCTGAAAGGAGTCGTGAAAGCAGCGTGAGGGCAGCATCTTTCACCGAAACTTTCCGGAAATCAATGGGTTGGAGGGTGGTGAAGGCGTGAAGGATGCTGCGGGCAGTTTCTCTTGTTATCGGCAGTTGGTGATACTGAACACAGAGGCACGGAGTCACAGAGTTATCCCCCTTCCAGACAGTTACGAAACTTTGTGTCTCTGTGTTCATTTAAGCTTCATCAAAGTCAGAGTTACGCCGCTAAAGTGGCACTTTACGCCGCTCAAATGCAGGTTTACGCCGCTTTGAAGATTAATCCTCGTAAATGAATACGACATACATCACTCCACCTGCATAGCCAACATTTCCTGTAAGACATTAAGCGCCTCTTCCACTGTAGTGACATCTTTCACCAACATGGAACGTTTGCCGTTCTGTTCGCGCAAATTGCATCGCCGGGTGTACTTCATCATATAGGCTATCAAACGACCGAAAGCCTGACTCTGGTAGTAGGGACTTTCAGAGTTACTAACCAGGTAAAGCGTCATACGCCCACCTTTGAGAAAAACTTTCTCAGCACCCAACCGGGCGGCAATGCGGCGCAGGGGAACAATGCGCAGAAGTTCTTCCGTCTCAGGCGGAACGGGACCGAAACGGTCGATAAGGCGCCAACGGAAATCCTCCACATCCTTGTCCAGTGTCAGTCCGTCCAGTTCGCGGTAGAGCAGCATGCGCTCACTGCTACCGGTCACATAATCGGCGGGAAGCAGCAGTTCGAGGTCGCTCTCCACCTGGCATTCTTCAACAAACTGTTCGCCGCTTATCTTACCCGACCCGTCGGTGGCCTGCTGCTCTTCTGCGTAGAGGTCGGCAAACTCGTCGGTTTTCAGCTCGCGCACAGCCTCGGAAAGAATCTTCTGATACGTCTCATAACCCAGGTCGGCAATGAAGCCGCTCTGCTCGGCACCCAGCATGTTGCCTGCGCCACGTATGTCGAGGTCCTGCATGGCAATGTGTATGCCGCTGCCCAGGTCGCTGAAATTCTCGATGGCCTGAAGACGCCGCTTGGCTTCAATCGTAAGGCTGGAAAGCGGAGGCGCCAGCAGGTAACAGAAAGCCTTCCTGTTGCTGCGGCCCACACGCCCGCGCATCTGGTGCAAGTCGGAAAGGCCGAAGTTCTGCGCCTGGTTGATGATGATGGTGTTGGCATTGGGTATGTCAATGCCACTCTCGATGATGGTTGTCGCCAGTAGCACGTCGTAATCATAGTTCACGAAGTCCAGGATAATCTTCTCCAGCTCTTCAGGTGCCATCTGCCCATGGCCGATGCAGACGCGGCAATCCGGGACGTTACGCTCGATGAGTGCCTTCAGTTCCGGCAAGTTGGCAATGCGGTTGTTGACGAAGAACACCTGCCCGTTGCGGCTCATCTCGAAGTTGATGGCATCGGCGATGACCTCCTCGTTGAACGTATGCACCTCCGTCTGAATGGGATAGCGGTTGGGGGGCGGTGTCTGTATGACGCTGAGGTCGCGCGCCCCCATCAACGAGAACTGGAGGGTACGGGGTATGGGCGTGGCGGTCATCGTGAGCGTATCGACATTGACCTTCATCTGGCGAAGCTTCTCCTTCACGCTGACGCCGAACTTCTGCTCTTCATCGACGATAAGCAACCCCAAGTCCTTGAATTTGACATCCTTACCCAAGATGCGGTGCGTACCGATGAGAATGTTTACCTCACCCGCCGCCAGTCCTTTAATGACGGCACGCGCCTGGGCGGAAGTACGGGCACGGCTGAGATATTCCACCCGGCACGGCAAGTCTTTCAGCCTCTCCTTGAAAGTCTGAAAGTGCTGGTAAGCCAGCACAGTGGTAGGCACCAGCACAGCCACCTGCTTGTTGTCGCACACCGCCTTGAATGCGGCACGTATGGCCACCTCCGTTTTGCCGAAGCCCACATCGCCGCACACCAGACGGTCCATCGGGCGGGCACTCTCCATATCGGCCTTCACCTCGGCAGTAGCCTTACTTTGGTCGGGGGTGTCTTCGTAAAGGAAGGAGGCCTCCAACTCTCGCTGCAGAAAGCTGTCGGGACTGAACTGAAAACCCTTCTCTTCGCGGCGCTGGGAATAGAGTTTGATAAGGTCGCGGGCAATGTCCTTAATCTTTTTCTTCGTACGGTCCTTCAGCTTCTCCCAAGCTCCCGTACCCAGTTTGTTCAGACGGGGCGGCTCGCCTTCCTTGCCTTTGTATTTGGATACCTTGTGCAACGAATGGATGGAAACGAACACCACGTCGTCGTTCTGATAGACCAGCTTCATCACCTCCTGTGTGGTATTACCATTAGGAATGCGCACCAGCCCGGCAAATCGTCCTACACCATGATCGGTGTGCACCACATAGTCGCCGGGAGTAAACTGGTTCAGTTCCTTCAGCGAAAGGGCCACCTTGCCGCTACGTGCCTTGTCGCTCTTGAGGTTGTACTTGTGGAAGCGGTCGAACAACTGATGGTCGGTGAAGACACAGAGACGCAGACTGTCATCGGCAAAGCCTTCGTGCAAGGTCTTGTCAACGGCAGTGAAGGTAATGCAGTCTCCCCTGTCGTCGAAGATTGCACGAATGCGATCGGTCTGCTTGCGGCTGTCGCTACATATATAGATAGTATAATGGTCAGCCAGATACTTGTGGAAGCAATCGACCACAAGGTCGAAGTTCTTATGGAAGATGGGTTGTGCCGAGGTATGAAAAGCGAGCGTAGCATCGGGCGTGCCCGTAGGCTTGGTGCCAAACTCCAACCGGCGGAAGTCGAGGGCACGCACGGTAAACTCCCCTCCGTCGATGAGCTTTCCTTCCAGCGAGATGGTCCCATTTTCTTCTGCCTCACGGGCGGCAATGGCCTGCGGAGTGAGCGCTTCGTCGTGCACTTGCTGGATACGTTCCCTCAACCAGAGGAAATCGCGCATAGCCAGCACGGTATCGTCTTGGAGGAAGTCGAGAAAAGAAACCATGCCGCCCGTACCTTTCTGCTCAAGGTCGTGACTCAAGTCGGGGACGATGACAATGCTGTCTTTCCGGTCTTTCGACAACTGAGTCTCTACCTCGAAGGTACGGATGCTCTCCACCTCGTCACCGAAAAAGTCGATGCGATAAGGATATTCGGAAGAGAAGGAGAAGACATCGATGATGCTGCCGCGCACGGCATACTGGCCGGGTTCGTAAACATAATCCACACGTTCGAAACCGTAGTTGTGCAATACTTCGGTGACAAAGGTCATGTCTACCCGTTCGTTGGCATGCAGTTTCAAGGTCTTGTCGGTCAACTCGGTACGCGAAACCACTTTCTCTGCCAGCGCATCGGGATAAGTCACCACGCAAAAGGACTTATCTGTTTTTTGCAGACGGCTCAACACCTCGGTGCGCAGTATCTCATTGGCAGCGTCCTTCTGTCCGTATTTGATGGCACGGCGGAAGGACGAAGGAAAGAACAACACATTGGCATCACCCAGCACCTGTACGAGGTCGTGATAGAAATAACCGGCCTCTTCCAAATCGCCCAAAATGAAGACAAACGGGCAAAAGGCTTGCCCGACCAATACGGAAGAGAACAGAGAGGCAGACGAACCAGTCAGTCCCCCGCAATAGATATGATGAACGGACGGATTGTCCAGCAGACGGTGCATGCCCTCCACATTGGGATGGGCAGCATAAAGTTGTTGCAGTTCGCTTAGGGTCATACTTATTCGGTTTACGGCCGCAAAAGTACGAAATAATCCTCCAACTTGCGTGGGGATATGGGGGAAAAGCTGTACATTTGCAGGAAATAATCAGGCTACGGGCTACGAGTTACGAGCTACAAGTTCTTGCCATCCGACGCGCTACAGAACTTGCCACTCGTAGCTCGTAGCTTGTAGCCCGTAGCTATAAAGACAATGAACACTTCGGACAGCATCGTCATTATCCCCACTTACAACGAGCGGGAGAACATAGAGAACATTATCCGCGCCGTCTTCGGACTGGAGCACGGTTTCCACATTCTGGTAGTTGAAGACAACTCGCCGGATGGCACTGCCGACATTGTAAAGCGGCTACAGCGCGAGGAGTTTGCCGACCGCCTCTTCATGCTCCAACGCCCCGGCAAGCAGGGACTGGGCACGGCCTACATCGCCGGCTTCCGCTGGGCTCTGAAGCACGGCTATGAATACATCTTCGAGATGGACGCCGACTTCAGCCACAACCCCGCCGACCTGCCACGACTCTACGCCGCCTGCCACGACGAAGGAGCAGACGTAAGCATTGGCTCGCGCTATGTCAGCGGCGTCAACGTAGTGAACTGGCCCATGGGCCGCGTGCTGATGTCGTACTTCGCCTCGAAATATGTGCGCCTCATTACCGGTCTGCCCATCCACGACACCACAGCGGGTTTCGTGTGCTACCGTCGTCGCGTACTCCAAACTATCCCGCTGGACAGCATCCGCTTCAAAGGATATGCTTTCCAGATAGAAATGAAGTTTACTGCCTACAAATATGCCTTCCGCATCAAGGAGGTGCCTGTTATCTTCATCAACCGCGAACTGGGTACGTCGAAAATGAATAGCAGCATCTTCGGCGAAGCTGTATTCGGCGTCATCCGTCTGAAGTGGGACAGCCTGTGGAAAAAATACCAGCGCCCTGCAGAGTGACTTGGTACAAAAAACTCTTAAACCATAATATTCCTCATAATGAAACGTACACTGATACATAACGCCACCCTAATCAATGAGGGTACGCGCAAACAAGGCTCCCTCGTGATAGCCGACGGCAACATTGCCGAGATACTGACCGAAGGCCGCCCCCTCTCCGCCCCATGCGACGAGACTATCGATGCCACAGGCTGCTACCTGTTGCCTGGCGTCATTGATGACCATGTGCATTTCCGTGACCCGGGACTGACGCACAAGGCCGACATATTCAGCGAAAGCCGTGCAGCAGCAGCCGGAGGCGTAACGTCTATCATGGATATGCCCAACACCAACCCACCTACAACAACCCTCGAAGCTCTGGAACAGAAACAGGCGCTGCTGGCGGAGAAATGTATCGTAAACTATTCATGCTACTTCGGTGCCACCAACAACAACTACACCCTCTTCCCCCGCCTGGACAAAACCCGCGTGTGTGGCATCAAGCTATTCATGGGCTCAAGCACGGGCAACATGCTGGTAGACCGTATGGATAGCCTGCGGCACATCTTCGGCGGTACCGACATGCTCATCGCTGCCCATTGCGAGGATCAGGAAATCATCCGCCGCAATACCGAAAAATACAAGGCCGCCTACCTTGAAGAAGCTCAGATACCTCTCAACAAACATCCTTACATCCGCACCGTACAGGCTTGCTATGCCTCATCGCATCTGGCTGTCCAACTGGCCACAGAAGCCGGGGCACGCCTGCACGTGCTGCATATCTCCACAGCCAAGGAACTGCCGCTGTTCAGCCATGCACCGCTGGACGAACACAAGCGAATCACCGCCGAAGCCTGTGTAGCTCATCTGCTGTTCGACATACGCGACTATAAAATGCTGGGCGCCTGCATCAAATGCAACCCCGCCATCAAACGACAGGCCGACCGCGATGCCCTGCGCCGTGCTGTCGTCGAAGGACAGATAGATGTCATTGCCACCGACCATGCCCCACACCTGCTGACGGAAAAGAGTGGCGGTGCCTTGCGGGCAGCTTCGGGTATGCCGATGGTGCAGTTCTCGTTGGTCAGCATGTTGCAACTGGCTGATAAAGGCATTTTCACCCCCGAACTCGTGGTGGAAAAGATGTGCCACGCTCCTGCCCGACTCTTCCGCATCGACCGCCGCGGCTTCATCCGCGAAGGTTACCATGCCGACCTGGTGCTCGTACGTCCGCACACTCACTGGCAGGTGACACGTGACAAGATATGGAGTAAATGCGGCTGGAGCCCACTGGAAAGTCGCACTTTCGACTGGCAGATAGAAAAGACATTTGTCAACGGACACGTAATCTACGACCACGCGACAGGCGTGGACGACACCTGTCGCGGAGAGGAGCTGCGTTTCCATGCCTGAAGCCCAGCTACTCACCTACCGGGTCCACGAGATTACCCCTTACATCAACTGGACGTATTTCTTCCATGCCTGGGGGTTCAAGCCCACTGCGGCACATTCTACGGAGGCAAGACAACTGCAAGAAGATGCCTTTCTGCTGCTGGAAGAGTCAGAAGACACACTTACCCTTCCATGTCTCTTCCGTCTCTGCCGCGCCAATGCAGACGAAGATAATCTGCTCATCGAAGATACCGTTTTCCCTCTGCTGCGCCAACAGAAGCCCGGCACCAAGGGAAGTCCGCATCTTTGTCTGAGCGACTTCGTGCGACCGCTCTCGTCGGGCAGGACAGATACGGTAGGACTTTTCGCCTCAACCGTCAACGGACTTGAAACCCTCCACACCCCAGACGATCCTTACCGCGACCTGCTCGTTCAAACCCTCGGCGACCGTCTGGCCGAGGCAGCCACGGAGAAGATGCACCAATATGTCCGCCGGACAGCCTGGGGCTATGCTCCAGACGAGGACCTGCCCATTCCCGACCTGCTGGCAGAACGCTTCCAGGGCATCCGCCCCGCCGTAGGCTATCCTTCATTGCCCGACCAGTCCGTCAATTTCATCCTGGACGCTCTGCTGGACATGCAACGCATCGGAATCACCCTTACGGAAAACGGAGCCATGCATCCGCACAGCTCCGTTTCCGGATTGATGCTGGCCCATCCTGCTGCCCGCTATTTTGCTATAGGCCGCATTGGCGAAGACCAGCTAAAAGATTATGCCCGACGCCGCGGACTTCCGATAGATGTGATGCGGAAATTCCTGGCGGCAGTCTTGTAAGGTCAGAACCGGTATCCTACTCCCAAAGTAAGATCCATATAGGCGTCACCAGCCGTCCACCCTGACTTATACATAATGTCTACCAGCCAATGGCGCTTCACCTCCAGGCCTAAGCCGAGAAGCAATCCACCACCGTCACGGTCGTCTCCTTCCAATTCATCGTAATACGAACCTCCGTTGATGGAAGAGCTTAATACACGGCTATAATAAGCACCGAACTTTACAGCAAGCAACATCGGTTTGCCCAAGGAGTATTTCACGCCATAGGCCACAGGAATCTCCAGGTTATGAGTTTCATAATCGACTCCACCAGTTCTTATTTCTCCGTCAAAATCCCAATCCCACAAGTTCATTTGTCTCCGGAAATAGTACACTCCCAATTCGTAGAACCAATGGCGCGACACAGCTATATTCATACCAACGCCTCCATAGAAATTTCCTCCAGACCAATTGCCGTCATAATCCTGGTTGGCTCCCCATCCGGCCTTGACAAACCACATAAAGCGGTCCTGAATATCCTGCTTCATCTCAATCGCAAGCGGTATAGGCAATGTCTTGGATTTCTTGCCCTTTGTCACTTCTATCGAATCAAGTATCAAGGGCACATCTTCCAAAATGAAGTTTCCATCTTTGTCAGTCACTGTACTGATATTTGTACCCTTTACCGTTACCTTCGCACTGTCTATGGGATAATAATCCCGGTCTATGAGACGTTGCTTGAATTTCTGGCCCTGGGCCATGGCTGCTGCCGCACATGTACAAAGCAACAGCATAACATATATTCTTTTCATACGTATCCTATGTTGTTTTTAGTATAATTATCAGAATCGGTAAATCGCACCAAATGTCAAAGCCCAACAATGTTCAGGACTATCAAAGCCATTGTAATCGTTTCCTATAGCCATGTTCTTACCCCATACACCGACAGTAAGCTGTTTGTATTCCACACCCAGGCTGTAGGCCACGCCAAAACTCAACGGATGGAGCAGAGAGTAATAATCGTATCCATCATAAAACACCTTGTTGTCGAAAACATCCATTTCTTCCTGCTGTCCGTTGTAATCCGTCTTTACCTTGCCACTGAATCCGTAAGCAATGACCGGTCCGAACGAGAAAACCAGATTCGTCTTATGAGCCAGCTTCTGACGGTTGACAAAATACAAAGACAAATCCAGGAAATTCGGATTCCAGGTTTCCCGGTAACTCATTCCGTCTTGATTCTGTTCGTAAACCGTACCCCGTTGGGCCAGCTGTATCATAGGACGGAAAGCCCAGTGCTTGGAGGTGCGCACCTCCAGACCCACACCGACCTCATAGCCGGTCTTGAAACTGCCGCCATTGACCGTATAACGGCTCATAGATACACCGGCCTGCACCACAAATGTCAGTTTCTTGCGTTTGGTATCTACAGAAAGCGGTTTATTTATCTCCCGCACTTCAGTCCCCATGCCTACAGATTCCACAACAATATACTTGGCTGTAACAGGCACATCTTCCAAAAAGAATTTGCCATCCACATCCGTTATGGCGCTGATGCCGTATTCCTCATATTTCTTAAACAGCCTCGGCTTGTCTTCGTAATCTCTGAGTGTAACCAGTGCCCCTACGACAGGCTGGCCATCCTTGTCCGTCACCACACCTTTGATGTCGTGCGTGAGCACACCTTCTTCCATTCCGGTTGCCACCGTATCAGCCACAACCTCTTGCGCCGTCAGAGATGCTGTCCCCAACCAGGCTGCAAGGCATAACATTAATATATGTTTCATCGTCATTGTATAATCGCAATATTTGTATTCAAAATCAACGTGCGCTTTCATCCACCGAACCATCACACGTCACCTGGCACACCGGAGAGTAAGCGATATCTCCTCCCGTACCCTGAACAAAAGCACGCACATAATAAGTGCCAGCCGGCACAGGGGCATAGACCGAGGTATAGAAGCTTTCTTCATATCCGACAGATGCTTCCACTTGGTCGTCGACATCCGGCAACGAATTCGTGGTACTGTAACAAATGCCACGGCGGGTAACCTGGGATGAAATGTCGCCTTCTACTTCCATATAGAAATCGGCATACAAGCCGTCACCGCCCCATGTTTTAAAGGTAGAAATCACCGGAGCATCCGGATAAGTGTAAGACTTCACATCCGAATAACAGTATTTGGTAGTAGTACCGAAATCAGTACAGTCGTCGACAAAACCGGGCCATCCTCCCCCGTTATATATACCCAATACTAATTCAAAATAGAGAGTTGTACCGGGCAGGAATAATTGTTCATACGTATCCCAATTCAAATAAACATAATCTAAAATCCCAGCATTCTCATAATAAGGTATACTACCCGTCAATTCGGTATCTGACATGGGTCTATCACCCAATGAAGGAGAAGGAAGATTGGATGAAACATCCGAGAAATGAATCTCCATAAAATCAAAACTGCCGGAAAAGGCATCAGAAAAAGGACGAATCAGCAGCCCTCCAGACATACGCATATCCTCGCGCAGATTCTCGTCGGTCACTAATTCATTCAGTTCTTCGTAGCTCAAATCGGAGACGGATACGACTTCACCCAAAGAAACACTCTCCGGCAACACACGTCCGAAGTCGTCCACCTCATTACAACTGAACAACAGCAAGGCTATGCTCAGCAGACAAAGTACTTTTTTCATATTTCCCTGTTTCTATATTTAGAATTAATCACTACAAAGGTATCGGATTTATTTAACATCATCAAACGTAAATTTGCAAACAAATCACCAAGAGGCGCCACGCAGTCTTATCCGACGATAATCACATACTAAACGGAAGAAAAATTTCACCTCACAAAATAGCCAGACAAAAAATTGTCAAAACCGCTCCAACGCTTCCTACCCTTCTCTGAATGCAAATTTTATCCGTCATTTTTGCCAGAAACTATAACAAATGAACTATTTTTGCAATGTTTTGTGATTTAATCCTATTTCACACGACAGATGCAGTAAAAGCCACCCGTTTGGGATTCTTCAAAATAAGAGAAGATGGAAAGCAAAGAAGAGCAAGAGTTTATGGCGATGATACGGACTTATGAGCGGGTCATCTACAAAGTGTGCTACATGTACACTACTCCCAACACACCTCTTCACGACCTGTATCAGGAGGTCGTGCTGAACCTGTGGAAGGCTTTCGGAAAATTCAGACATGAATGCAAACCATCTACGTGGATATACCGCATCGCCCTGAATACTTGCATCAGTTTTATCCGAAAGGAAAAAAACATCCCTGAAATCATCACTCTGACCCAGGCTGCCGACCACATGGAAGAAACCGATGAGACACAAGCCATGCTGCGACAACTGTACCGGATGATTAACCGGCTGGGACAGCTCGAAAAATCCATCATCCTGCTCTACCTGGATGAAAGGAGTTACGAAGAAATTTCAGAAATCACCGGGCTCACTGTAACCAATGTGGCTACCAAACTGAACCGCATCAAAGACAAATTGAGGAAAATGAACAAGGAGGACTAAACATGGAACTGAACGAACTGAAAAAGTCATGGAACGTGTTGGACAATCAGACGGACCAACATCCGCTGGTGAGCGAAGAAGAAATGAAACGGCTGATTGCAGCCGGCAAAACGGATACCCGCCAGAAACTGGGACATCTCAACTTGTGGCAACGCACTTCCCTCTATGTAGGTATCGTGATGCTTTGCCTGATTATCCCCATCTGCTTATGGACACCCGACTGGATGGCAGACGGCGAAAACTCCCGGCAAAGAATTATCTGCCTATTGGCTTTTCTGGCCATCAGTGCAATAGCAGGATTGATATGGGACTGGAAAACATACCGGTGGCTTCAATCCATCCAGGTTGACCGGATGAGCGTGGTAGAAGTGAGCCGGCGTATGATAACTTTTCGCCGGTGCATGCGCAACGAAGTAATCGGAGCCTGCTTCTGGGTGGTGATATTCAATGCAATCAATTTCTGGGTCATGGGATACCACCAGGCACCACCAGCCACACAAGTGCTGGTCATCGCCCTGCTGGCGGCAGCCGATATACTCATCATTTACATATTATATAAAAAGGTTATGTTCAAATACATTAACGACATCCGCAAAAACATTGAAGAACTGAAAGATATATGCACAGAATAACCCTTCTACTCCTCCTGACCCTGCTCCTTCCGGACCTATACATCTATTTCGTGTATATAACCCGCAAAACCCGGAACTCCCTGTTGCGGTTGTCTTATTGGATACCTACGCTGCTGTTAGGCATCCTTTATGTCTACTATATGTATCTGACCGGTGACAATCCCATGTCGCACCATGCTCAGGGCATCGGCCGCCTGGCTATTGCCCTGATGCTGTTTGCCACCCCTAAAACGGTATTTATGCTCTGCTCACTGACAGGCAACCTGCTGCATGCACTCATCAAGCCTTGTCCACGCCTCCCGTTCACCCTGTCCGGCATTATTCTGGGAGCCGTCTGCTTCGGCTGCATCGCTTACGGTTCGTTCATAGGAATCACACGCTTTGAAATAAAACAAGTAGAATATGCCTCACCCCGGCTTCCGGCAGGATTTGACGGCTATCGCATCGTCCAGTTGTCGGACATCCATATTGGCAGTTGGCAAGGACATCCCCAACCTATGCAGGAACTGGTCAGCCTGGTCAACGAACAACAAGCCGACCTTCTTGTTTTTACCGGAGACTTGGTAAACCAACAAAGCCATGAGTTAGACGGATTTCAGGATATATTGGGCCAACTCCATGCAAAAGACGGAGTTTACTCCATTTTAGGTAACCACGACTATGGGACCTACTATCATTGGAAAAGCGTTGAAGAAGAAAAAGTCAATCTGACATACCTTATCCGACAGCAAGAAACTATGGGATGGAAAATGCTCAATAACTCCCATGACATTATACGGCACCAAGGAGACAGCATAGCTCTCATTGGCGTAGAAAATGATGGTGAACCCCCTTTCTCACAATACGCCGACTTGCCTCAAGCCATGCAGGGAACAGGGGGCATGTTCAAACTATTGCTCAGCCACAATCCCACCCATTGGCGCCGGGAAGTACTTCCCTGCTCTGATATTGATTTGATGTTGGCTGGACATACCCATGCCATGCAAGGCATCTTCTTCGGGCACTCGCTCGCAGAACTGAAATATCCGGAATGGAAAGGCATGTACCAGGAAGGAGAACGTGCCCTGTATGTCAATATAGGCATTGGCTATGTAGGACTCCCCTTCCGTTTTGGTGCCTGGCCTGAGATTACAGTCATCACCCTGCGAAAGAAAACCGAATAAGCCATTTAACGGATTGGCAGAAGACGTGGCTTACAAACTCTCTGAAAAGAAGTTTAGGAAGGGCAATCAGATACCGGCATTTCATCCGTATTTCGCATTTTTATATTAACTTTGCCGCAAAAATACGAGCTCTTATGAAAATACTCTACCGAATCTACCAATTATGCATTGCCCTGCCCATCTTTCTGGTGCTGACCCTACTCACCGCCCTTACCACCATCGTCGGATCGCTGATAGGAGGTGCCCACGTATGGGGGTATTATCCCGGCAAAATATGGTCGCAACTGACCTGTTACCTCCTGTTATTGCCCGTCAAGGTGAACGGAAGAGAAAAACTGGATAAACATACCTCGTATGTATTTGCCCCCAACCACCAGGGCGCTTTCGATATCTTCCTAATCTACGGTTTTCTGGGACGCAACTTTAAATGGATGATGAAAAAAAGCTTGCGGAAGATACCTTTCGTGGGGAAAGCTTGTGAAAGCGCCGGACACATATTCGTAGACCGCACCAGCCCCAAAGGGATGCTTTCCACCATCCGCCAGGCAGAACGCTCGCTCACCAACGGCGTCTCGCTGGTAGTTTTCCCAGAAGGGTCACGTACCCAAGACGGTAGCCTTGGTTCTTTCAAGCGCGGAGCATTCCAGTTGGCCGACGACTTGCAACTGCCTGTAGTACCGGTCACCATCAACGGCTCGTTCGATGTACTGCCACGTTCAGCCAAATGGGTCCGCCGCCATCGGCTGGAACTGACTATCCACCAGCCTATCCCTCCACAAGGCAAAGGTCCTGAAAACGTCAAAGCCCTGATGACCGGAACGTATGAGGCCGTTGCCGGCGGACTAAAATAAACGCATACAATTATGATGAAGAATGAAAAAGAAATCCCCGTTCTGCTCCTGACCGGCTATCTGGGCAGCGGGAAAACCACACTGGTCAACCACATCCTTGCCAACGAACGCGGAATAAAGTTTGCAGTCATTGTCAATGACATTGGCGAAGTAAACATCGACGCCGACCTTATCCAACAAGGAGGTGTCGTAGGCAAGAAAGACGACAGCCTGGTAGCTTTGCAGAACGGATGTATCTGCTGCACATTGAAGGCAGACCTCATCCAACAGATATTCGAACTGATGAAAATGCAGCGTTTCGACTACATTGTTATCGAAGCCAGCGGCATTTGCGAACCCGAACCCATCGCCCAGACCATCTGTTCCATCCCCCGCTTGGGAGGAGCATACACCAAATACGGCACGTGCCGCCTGGACAGCATCGTTACGGTAGTGGATGCTCTTCGCCTGTCGGACGAGTTTGCCTGCGGAGATGCACTGACACGCCCGAACATTGATGAAGAAGATATTGAGAACCTCATTATCCAGCAGATAGAATTCTGTAACATCATCCTGCTCAATAAGATTTCAGAAGTAAATCCCGAAGAACGGGAACGGATCAAACGAATCATACATACCCTGCAACCCTCAGCGGAAATCATTGAATGCGATTATGCCAAGATTAATCTGGACAAAATCATCCACACACACTTATTCAACTTCGAACAAGTGGCTACTTCTGCCGGATGGGTGCGCGAAATAGAGCGCCAAGCCACCGCTGAAGAAGAACGTGAGGCTAAAGCACCTATCCATCACCATCATCACCACCAGGAAGAAGAGGAGCACCATCACCACCATGCGGAAGGAGGCGAGGTAGAAGAATATGGCATTGAAACTTTTGTCTATTACCGCCGACCAGCTTTTGACATTCACAAATTCGATTATTTCGTGGCAACCCAATGGCCGAAGAATGTTATCCGCACAAAAGGAGTATGCTACTTCAGTCACAATAAGGACATGTCTTTCCTTTTTGAACAAGCCGGACGACAAAAGCAAATTAAAGAAGCCGGGCTGTGGTATGCTACAGCGCCTGAAGAAGACTTGATTGAGCTGATGCGCCAAGAACCTGGGCTCTTACGCGATTGGGACGAGAAATATGGTGACCGCATGATAAAGCTGGTATTTATTGGCCAGCACTTGGACAAGAAAGCACTGACTAAGGCATTAGACGAGTGCCTTGAATAAGAGGCTACCTCTTAGACAAGCTAAGAGTCATGCAAGCCAACCAAAGAAAGCGGATGAAGCAAGTGTAACCCCATTGTACGTTACACACTTCATCCGCTTTTACGTTGTTTCTGAAAAAGATGAACCGGGCTTTCCTGTAGTCGTTAATGCGACTGTGCCGACATATTTTCCTGCAAGCGCTTATGCTCTTCTATCAATTTCATGTTTTCCTTGGCTTTCGAAAGATAGTCTTTCACCAAAGGATTGTCCTTAAATGACTGGGGAGCCGTACGCATAATATCCTCCACCTGTTCTGTCATCATAGGATAGGGCAACATGCTACACATCATCATAAAGACACTGGGACCCAACACATTCTCATAGTTCTCGGCAATGAAGTCACGTATGTACTTATCCATTTCCTTCAGCTTCTCTTCACCCTGCCTTTTCAAATCATCGTGGATAGCATCAATATCGGCTCCATCCAGCACCATTCGCGCTTCTTTACGCTCCAAATCTTCAACGGCCCGCTCCAGGTTATTGCGCCGGTTTATAAAATCATAAAGCTTATCGTTCAGAGGAGTTCCTTCGGCCACAAAGTTTCCCGGCGTAATCGAAACTTTCACCTTTCCGTCTTCCAATACCAAAGGCATCAGGGCATCGTCATTCATATAAAGCGTAACCATACGTACCGAATCGGCAGGTCCCTTCATTTTAAAACATCCATGAATTACTTCTGCCGAATCTACCGGCACCCAGATTCCATCCTCAAGCATCTTCAGATAGAGCATCTTACCGTCCAAACTGATTATCGACGAGTTACCTTCCACCCGATACTTGCGGCTACACGAAGAAAAGAGCACGATCAACAGCAAAAAGGGCAACCCTATATGCACAACTATTTTATTCATACTTGAAACCACATTAAAATGAATTAGCCGAGACAAAGGTATTAATATTCCTTATAAACCAGATGGAAAGAAAGGTATTTTCAGGTGGTTTACGTATTTTTGCACAATCTTTTCCAAACGGGCCGACTTGTTCTCTCCGGTCAAATGAGGCGGTCGCCAACTTTGGAGAGGACAGTTTCAAGGTTCGGGCATGAAGCAGAACCATTAAGAAACAATATATAAAGCACTTAATTATAAACATTGTTTTTATACCAAGTCATTTATGAACGTAAAGAAGTATTTTGTGGCGGCCTTTGCCGCCTTGCTGACCTGCGCGGCCCAAGCCGACGAAGGCATGTGGCTGCTTCAATTGATGAAGCAACAGAATTCCATCGACATGATGAAGAAACAAGGACTGAAGCTGGAGGCAGACGACCTTTACAACCCCAACGGTGTGTCGCTGAAGGATGCAGTAGGTATCTTCGGCGGTGGATGCACAGGTGAAATTATTTCGCCCGAAGGCCTCATTCTTACCAACCACCACTGCGGATATGCTTCAATCCAACAGCACAGCAGTGTGGAGCATGACTATCTGACCGACGGATTCTGGGCCATGAGCCGTGCCGAGGAATTACCCACACCGGGACTGAAATTCCGTTTTGTACACCGCATCGTAGACATCACCGACCTGGTAAATGCCAAAGTAAAGGCTGGCGAAGTAGACGAATACACTGCCATGACCTCGCCCTTCCTCCACAAGATTGCCCAAGAAGAACTGGCCAAGAGCGACCTCAACGGCAAACCGGGCATCGTGGCACAGGCTCTGCCTTTCTATGCCGGCAACCAATTTTACCTTATATATTATAAGGTGTACAGCGACGTGCGCATGGTGGCTGCCCCGCCTTCGAGCATAGGCAAGTTTGGCGGTGAGACAGATAACTGGATGTGGCCCCGCCACACAGGCGACTTCTCCATCTTCCGCATCTATGCCGACAAGAACGGTGAGCCTGCCGACTACAGTGCCGACAATGTTCCTCTGAAGACGCCCAAATACCTTCCTATCTCCATCAAGGGACTGAACGAGGGCGACTATGCCATGATCATGGGATTCCCCGGCAGCACCGAACGCTATCTCACACAGAGCGAAGTGCGCCAGATGATGACTGCCCAAAACCAGGCCATGATTGACATGCGCACCGTCTATCTGGACGTATTGAAGAAGTTTATGGCAAAGGACGACAGAATCCGCATCCAATATGCCAACAAGTTTGCCGGAAGCAGCAACTACTGGAAAAACTCCATCGGCATGAACAAGGCTATCGTGGACAACGACGTGCTGGGTACTAAAGCCGAGCAAGAACGCCGCTTTGCCGAATTTGCCAAGGGTAAACCCGAATATGAAGGCGTAGTAGAAAAGATAGACGCCATTGTGGAGAAGGCTACTCCCATATTGCGCCGCCTCATGTACCTCAACGAGGGACTGAACCGTACCATTGAGTTCGGCTGCCCGCCCGCCGTTATGGACAAGATAAAGGAAGCATTGGAAACCAAGAACGACTCCCTGCTGGAGGTTGGCAAGAAGCAGCTGGAAGCTGCCTACGAAAATATCTACAACAAGGACTACTCCCCCATGGTGGACGAAGCCGTGGCCATAGCCATGCTACCCGCACTGACGCAGGCGCTGAAACCCGAAGAACTGCCCGACTTCCACTACATCATTGAGAAGGAATATAAAGGCAATGCCGAGACGTTCATCAAAGAGATGTTCAACAACTCTATCCTCTCCAGTCGCGAAAACCTCGACAGATTCCTGAAGAAACCCACTGTGAAAGCCATTGAGAATGACTTAGCCACCCTATACAGCCGCTCCAAGCTGGCCAAGCTGCAAGAAACCGCCCAGGAACTGGCGCAAGCCACAGAAGGACTCGAACTGTTGCACAAAGCCTACATCCGCGGACTGAACGAGATGAAGCTCCCCACCCCCTCTTATCCCGATGCCAACTTCACCATCCGTCTGACTTACGGCAACGTGAAGTCCTACGATCCTAAAGATGGCGTACACTATAAGTATTTCACAACTACCGATGGCATTTTGGAGAAAGAAGACCCCGAAAATCCGGAATTCGTAGTACCCGCCAAGCTGAAGGAACTGATTCAGAAGAAAGACTTCGGACGCTACGCCATGGCCGATGGCACCATGCCCGTCTGCTTTCTGACCACTAACGACATCACAGGCGGCAACTCCGGTAGCCCCGTCATCGACGGTGAAGGCAACCTCATCGGCTGTGCTTTCGACGGCAACTGGGAATCGTTGAGCGGTGACATCAACTTCGACAACAACCTGCAACGCTGCATTGCTCTCGACATCCGCTACATGCTCTTTATACTCGACAAGCTGGGCGGCTGCAAGCACCTGATTGACGAGATGACTATCATCGAATAAAAAACGGGCATTGAGCCTGCCATATCCAAGGCGCAGATGATGCGACACACCATCCGGACAAATCCCACCGGACATCCGGATGAAATCGCAGAATCTGCGCCTTGCTTTATATAAAAAGCCGTCCGGCTTGCATTTCGTCGCCCTTATACAGACGAGGCTTGCTTCCAAGCTATAAAAAGCCCGCTTGCAAAGTATAAGAAAGCGGCTTGCAAGGTATAAGAAAGCAACGGCATCTGTTTCACAACAATTTTTCTTCCCTGTTCCTCTAAAAGTTTCATACAAAACCGTATCTTTGCCCTTAACTTCATTATTCATTCAACTATTGACATCTTATGAAACAATATCTACTGACTGCAGCACTGCTGGTTTCTTTCGTCACCGCACAGGCCGATGAAGGGATGTGGATGCTTACCGACCTCAAAAAGCAGAATGCTGCTGCCATGCAGGAATTAGGCCTTCTCATTCCTGTCGAATCAGTCTATAACCCCGACAGCATTTCTCTGAAAGACGCCGTAGTGCAGTTTGGAGGGGGATGCACAGGAGAGGTCATCTCGTCCGAAGGACTGGTGCTGACCAACCACCATTGCGGATACCCATACATACAGCAACACAGTAGCGTTGACCATGATTATCTGACCGATGGCTTTGTGGCACGCAACCGGAATGAGGAACTGCCCTGCCAAGGACTGAGCGTCACTTTCATCGACCGTGTGATGGACATCACTTCCTTCGTAGAAGAACAACTGCAACACGACCCCGACCCGCAAGGCACCAATTACCTTTCGCCCAAATACCTTCAAGAAGTGGCCGAGCGTTTCGCCCTGACCGAAGGCATTGCTATCGGGCGCGGAGGGAGTCTTGAACTGAAGCCTTTCTACGGAGGCAACAAATACTACCTTTTCATCAAGAAAACCTATCGGGATATACGCATGGTGCTGGCTCCTCCCTCCAGCATCGGAAAGTTTGGCGCCGATACAGACAATTGGATGTGGCCCCGCCACACAGGCGATTTCAGTCTGTTCCGCATTTATGCCGCACCCAATGGCGAACCTGCCGACTACTCTACTGCCAACATGCCCTTGCACGTGAAGCAGCACCTCCGAATCAGCCTTGAGGGATATACCGAAGGCGACTTCGCTTTTGTCATGGGATTTCCCGGACACAACTGGCGCTACATGATCAGCGATGAAGTTAAAGAACGTATGGAAACCACGAACTTTATGCGTATCCATGTGCGGGATGCCAGGCAGCAATTGCTGATGCAAGCAATGCAAGCCGACGATGCCACCCGCATACATTATGCTGCCGTCTATGCCCGAAGCGCCAACTATTGGAAAAACGCACTGGGCATGAACGAAGGGCTTGTGAAGCTGAATGTGCTTGATGCCAAACGCGCCCAGGAACAGGAACTGCTCCAATGGGAAGCAGCCCAGGGAGACACGGCTTGTACCGCAGCCTACCGCACCATCGAGAGCATCGTAGCCCGCCGACGCCCTGCCCTCTATCATCAGCAAGCCATACAAGAGGCGTTTATCACAGGCATGGACTTCATGCGTATCCCTTCTACGACCGGATTGGCAACCGCATTGAAAAAGAAAGACGAGAAATACATCCGTCGCGCCACCGACAGTCTACGCATGGCAGCCGACCGCTACTTCCAAAGTGTACCATTCCCCGAGGTAGAACGCAAAGTGGCTAAAGAGATGATGCGTGTATATATGCGTTACATCCCTGCCGAACAACGCATCAGCATCTTCCAAATCATTGACAGACGTTTTAAAGGAGACAGTGACAAGTTTATAGATGCCTGCCTTAAACATTCTATTTTCGGAAGTCGCGAAAATTTCAATGAGTTCATAGCCAAACCCACCTTACGCAAGCTTGAAACAGACTGGATGGTGCTTTTCAAATATTCCATTACCGACGGATTGCTACAAACAGCCATTGCCATGATGGATGCCAACCTTAACTACAACCGCGCACATAAAGTATGGGTAAAAGGAATGCTGGACATGAAACGGTCGCAAGGACGCCCCATCTATCCCGATGCCAATCTTACGCTGCGTCTTACTTATGGACAGGTACTGCCCTACAGTCCCCAAGACGGCATAGAATATAAATACTATACGACCCTGAGCGGAGTGATGGAAAAGGAAGATCCGACAAATTTTGAATTTGTCGTACCCGACAAGCTAAAACAACTCTACCGCACAAAAGATTATGGACGTTATGCCATGCGCAACGGGGAAATGCCTGTATGCTTTATCATCAACACCGACCAAACAGGGGGAAATTCTGGCAGCCCGGTCTTCAACGCCCGAGGAGAACTGATAGGTACAGGATTCGACCGGAATGTGGAAGGATTGACGGGAGACATCGCTTTCCATCCCACGCTGCAACGAGCCTCTTGTGTGGACATCCGTTATACACTTTTCATTATTGAAAAATACGCAAATGCCCGACACATCATTGATGAGCTGGATATTGCTGAAGAGAAATAAAAAAAGATGAAACCATAAATAATAACTTACAAGACTATTTTTCAAACCCTAAAACAGAACGAAAATGGAAACATTTACAGAACTGATAAATTCCGGGAAACCCGTATTGGCAGACTTCTTCGCTACCTGGTGCGGTCCCTGCAAAGCCATGCATCCGGTATTGGAAAACCTGAAAGCAGAGATTGGTGACACGGCACGAATCGTAAAGATTGACGTAGACCAAAAACAATCACTTGCCACAGAATACGGCATACAGGCTGTGCCTACATTCATCATCTTTAAAGGAGGGAAAATAGTATGGCGGCATTCGGGAATGATAAGCAAAAATGAATTGAAACAACAACTCCTCACAAGCGAAAACATATAACCGTAAAAGAATAGTAGCATTATGAAAAGACATATCATCATATTCATACTTACGCTTTTTACAGCGGGACTGTCTGCCCAAGAAGTAATGACCTTGAACCGGCAGCAGTTTCTGGACAAAGTATGTGACTATACCCAAGAAGAGGAATGGAAATACAAAGGCGAACTGCCTGCCATCATCGACTTGTATGCTGACTGGTGCGGTCCTTGCCGGCGCATGGCTCCGATTATGCAAGAATTGGCCAAAGAATATGCCGGACGTATCGTCATTTACAAAATCAACGTTGACCAAGAAAAGGAACTGGCTGCCCTATTCCAAGCTTCCAGCATCCCGCTCTTTGTCCTTATTCCCAGCAAGGGACTGCCCCAGCTTATCAGTGGAGCAGCCGACAAAGAAGTGTTCAAGCAAGCTATTGAGGAGTTTCTATTGAAATAGGCACATCCATCCACCTCTCTCCGTGCAACTCTGCTACAGTATGGAACCCGGCTTCCTGCAAGGCACGGAGAGCTTCTAAACGCCCGTAATTGATACGCTCCGGATAATGCGCATCGCTATTTACAACTACCCGCGCCCCCAATTCGTGCAAGAAAGGAAAATAACTGATACCCGGATAGAAGACCTTCAAATCTTGCCATGCCTTTGTATTTACTTCTATCAGATACCCCCGATGCACAGCGTTTGCCAGATGCATACGGACTAAGGAAACATACCAATCTTCGGAAGTGACGTGCGGACAATAGCACTCGGCGTTGTAATGCACCTTATCCGCATGTCCCAGAATATCGAACCCTCCCAATTGAAGCATACGCTCTGAGCGGTCGAAATATTGCCGCACAGCATTCTCCAGATTGCCATGAAAATGCTTTTCCACCATTTGTGCAAAACGCTCGGGAGAAAGGTCCGCATCCACAACCTCTCCCTTTGCATTCTGGAGCAAGTGGACGGAACCGATACGATAATCCAAGGGCAAATCCTGGAAACGAGCCGCAGCAGGGTGACTTTCTTCGTTCAAGTAATCAATCTCAAGCCCGACATAAAGCTCCAAATGTCCTTCATATTGGCTCTTGAGACGGGAAAATTCATTGAGGTAATCATCCATCCGGTCCCACTCCATAGTCCAGGCTGTAGGAAAAGGCAAAGGAGCATGGGAACTGTACCCGTAAGCAGTAAATCCTTTGGAAATTGCAAAACGGGCAAAAGAAGCCATATCGGCACGCCCGTCACAATAAAGGCAATGACTATGATAATTGGTCAAATTCATGATTCTTCTATTTCACTAAGTTCCAACCAACGATTGGTTTTACTATCAATTTCTTCAGTCAGAATAGGCAAACGCTTCGACTTCTCAGTTAACTCTTCCACAGAAAGGGTACCCGTACACAGAGCTTGCTCCAACTGCGTTTTTTCTTCTTCCAGAGCAGCGATTTCCAACTCCAGTTGTTCCAATTCCTTACGTTCCTTAAAAGTAAGACGCCTTTTCCCCTCGGGTTTCGTACGTGTCGAACGACGTTCCTGCGGCTTTGCCGTTTTTTTCTCCAACTCCTTCTCGTGCTGAGCATGCAAATCTTTCCACTCGCGATATTGGGTGTAATTGCCCGGAAAGTCACGTATGTCTCCTTGTCCGTTGAATACCAGTAAATGATCTACGACCTTATCCATAAAATAACGGTCATGGCTCACTACAATCAGACATCCTTTAAAGCTACGCAAATATTCCTCAAGCACATTCAGCGTTACTATATCCAAATCATTCGTAGGTTCGTCCAATACCAGGAAGTTAGGATTCCGCATCAGCACCGTGCAAAGATAAAGCCGTCGCCGTTCACCGCCACTCAATTTATAGACATAACTATGTTGGGTTTCTGGCGTGAACAAGAAATGCTGAAGGAATTGCGAAGCCGTAAGCCGTTGCCCATTCCCCAATTCGATAACCTCGGCTATGTCCTGAACGACATCAATGACTTTCATCTGCTCGTTAAAGTTCAGTCCCTCTTGCGAATAATAACCGAAACGAACTGTTTCACCTATATCAAGCATGCCACGGTCGGGTTTCACTTGCCCCATCAGTATTTTTATGAAAGTAGACTTCCCCGTACCGTTGTTGCCTATGATACCCATCTTCTCATAACGGGCAAAGATGTAAGAAAAGTCTTCCAGAATCTTAACGTCACCAAAAGATTTATAGAGGTGGTCTGCTTCAAAGATTTTATTTCCAATATAAGAAGCCTTAACCTCCAGTTTAACCTCTGCGTTGTAAAAACGCTGTTTGGCTACTTTCTCAAGTTCATAGAAAGCTTCTTCACGGTAACGCGCCTTGTGTCCGCGCGCCTGGGGCATACGCCTCATCCATTCCAACTCAGTGCGGTATAGATTATTGGCCCGCTCGATCTCTGCCGTTTTGGCCTCCATGCGTTCCTGACGCTTCTCCAAATAGTAGCTATAGTTTCCTTTATATGAATAAAGACAGCGATGATCGATTTCAATAATCTCAGAGCAGACACGATCCAGGAAATAACGGTCGTGCGTAACCATAAGCAACGTGAGGTTGGTACGACGCAAATAACCTTCCAGCCACTCCGTCATATCCAGATCCAAGTGGTTGGTGGGCTCATCCAGAATCAGGAGTTCAGGTTCTGTAATAAGTATATTAGCCAAGGCGACCCGCTTCAGCTGACCGCCCGAAAGATGCTTTACCTTCTGATTAAAATCCCTGATTTTAAGCTGAGAGAGAATTTGCTTGGCTTGCCGCTCATAATCCCAGGCTTTCTCCTGATCCATACGGGCAAGAAGTTCGTCCAGTCCGGGATGTCCTTCCGTCTCCAGACAGCGTTCATAGTCACGTATGAGAGCCACGACAGAGTTCCCGTGATGGAAACAGGCTTCGAGCACCGTAAGTTCCTCCGGATAACGCGGATCTTGTTCTAAATACCCCACACGCAGGTCACGGCGGAAAGAGATGTTGCCCGCATCATACCCTTCTTTACCGGAAAGGATATTGAGCAGAGTAGATTTCCCGCTTCCATTCTTTGCTATAAGTCCCACTCGTTGTCCCTCGGCCAATCCGAAAGATATATTTTCAAAAAGTATCAGGTCGCCAAAAGACTTAGTCAGATTTTCTACCTGTAGAATAGGAGTCATGAGTTTCTCGTTTTTTTTAAGTAGTATTTACAAATTCTTCAAAGTCTGTGTATACGCTTCCTGGAGGTGACAGCCATCTCCGGCCTTCACACGGCTCCACACCAACTTCATCGGGTCAATGACAAGTTCTGTACATGTCTGCAACAACACGGGGACTTCCCGGTTTCCATCAATAAGGGTTCTCCACTCCAATCCGTCGACTTCATTGGCCAGAATGACACAAAGCACTATGCCCAAATCAATCCACACTTCCCGTTTCCGGACGTTGAAAGAACACTGATTCACCAGCTGTTGCATCCGACTAATATCCTCCTCCAGACCTTGAAAATCGACTTTAAGCACATCTTTAATTTTACGCTCCACCCATTCATAGGCCGCATCAATCTGATAGATTTCAGAAAGGCGCACAGGAATAAGTTCAGGAGGATACTTCGTACCGCAATGACGCACTTCGAGAGAAGAAATGACCCGAGCGGCCGCCTCAGGAGGAGTTCCCCGGGCAACGGTAAAGGAACATTCAAAACCTATGTCATCTATGCCCGTCACCCAAAAATGCGTTACATAATCAACACCTCCCTCGGCAAATTCTTCCAGGCTGTAAGCACAATTCAATTCTCCCACTTGCAAAGCTACTGCCTGAGCATTGTCCCGAAGTTCCTGATGTATGAAGTCACGTCCATAACCAGGTCCACCACGAAAAGCCGAAATCCGGAAATTTCCCGACCACTCATTGGGATCATAAAA
>DGYFI06202__coassemble_483_pt1 | contig 29557 bp, 23 predicted proteins | sample DGYFI06202__metabat2_high_PE_032 | metagenome-assembled genome bin DGYFI06202 | reverse complement strand
ACAGTTACAGAACTTTGTGTCTCTGTGTTTGATATAAACTAATTCTGATTGATTACTTATATTGCCGATGCAAAGGTAAAGCAAAAGCCCACGGCGGGGGCTGTGAGGCTCAAACTGTATTGGTGAAAAGGTAGATTTGCAAAGTGTGTTCTGCATTTGCGCAGAAAGGCTGGCGATAAATGGGATTACCGATATGATGTCAGCTATTTGTTCAAAATATCTTGGTAGTCGGCTAAATCAGAATACAGAAGGCGTGCCATTCCTTCAACATCTTCGGTTAAGGCATCCCCCGTCCTCACCGACGTGCGGACGGGGTTGCAAACAAAACAAACAAACGGGCTTCCTTGACTCGAAGGAAGACACTCTGCCTCGCGGCTGGGAAGAAAAATGCTTGGGACGGCTTGCCCGAGTCAGAATCCGGCGCAACGTGGGGACAATTCGTTGCGGGAAGTCTCATTCATGAGGCGTTTATCCCAACGGATTTTCCGTCTGCCCTTCGTCATCATCTTCCTCCGGCACCTGCGTTTCGTCGCTGTCCTTGCCCAGCCACTCCATGAAGGTGATGCCTTCGTCGGCAATGAGGGCACGGGTGTAGCCGCCGCTCATGTTGCGGGTACGGTCGGGCGTGAACTGCACACGCAGGCCGGTAATCTGGTCGCTGCTTACTTCCTCTTTCGTGGCCACGCCGTTGCCTGCCGAAACGGTGGTGTAGCGGAACCAGCCCAGTCCTTCAAAATGCACGGCACGACTTTCTTTCATGAAGTCGGCCATGATGTTGGGCAGGGCACGGAGCACGGCATGGGTGTCGGCGGGCGACACGGTCGACTCACGGGCGATGCGGTTGGCAAGTTCCTGCGTCTCGACAGGTTTGCCCACGGTGACGCTGCGGGGATACCACAGGTCGTTGATGGCTTGCTTTACTCGTTTCCAAAATATCATACAAATTCATTTTTTAGTGTCTTCTGTCCCTTCTTACAAGCTCCCTTACAATCAACTGACTGACAAGCGGTTGTGTTTTGTCCCCGACGAGCCTCTCGTTTGTCCCCGATGAGTCTCTCGTTTGTCCCCCACGAGGGCCTCGTTTGTCCCCGACGAGGAGGCCGTGTGTCCCTGACGGGAAATTGGGGTGTCTGTGGGCGGGTTGTCGCTTGGATAATTCTTGACAGAAAGACGGGTTAAACATATAAATTATTGTTCGCTTAAATGGGTCTTCTTTTTATTTGTTCGGTAATGAATGGGCTTAATCCTCTTTCACGGGACGCACGGGGCGTGCCATAGTCTTGGCACCAACAAATCCGTATGAATAAACTTCTATTCCACTCGGTTGGTCTTTACGTATAACAAGTGTATAGGCACTTGAACTACCACTTTTTTCATGTACGCAAGTCCAATAATATACGCCATATAAAGCCCATAACCCTCCGACTTCTCCTTTTCCATCTTTAGGGAAATAAACCTCTAAACCTGCTCGGTCGGCACGTTGTCCGGTAGCGGTCAATGGAATTTCTATACCATCATTATTTGTTTCGGAACTAATAAGATACCGATGCGAATTGTCAGGGTCTACTTCTCCTTTTAGTGTACCTCCTTCTGTTGTACTAGTACCTCCGTTCACAAAAATGGCGAAAGTGCGTGGCACAGGTACTTTAAAGCCTCGAGGTGAAGGGTCGTAAATGGTCTTTGTGGAGGTAGTGGAATTTATTTGACCTCCATTGTCCTGAACGTTCCACAGAGTAGCGATGTGTTCACTATTCCAGTCTGTAACATCATTTTTACGCGTATAGAACACGTTAGGGTGCTGTATGGATGTTCCAAGGCTGGCTGGTCCTGTCTCGCACCGATATATATAATCCGGTTTACCCGTTTCATGCAAGCGATAATCTTCAAATCTGTAAGCATCCCAGTTTCTTAATGCCACCAGCGGGTCCTTGCGCCCCCATTGGTAATAAGTGGAGCCTACATCCTTATAGTCGAACTTGGCGCCTTCTTGCTTCACAGTCATCTCCTTGGTTATGCCAGAATGGTCTTGGGTGAATGTGAAAGTCAAATCGCGTTGGTTGTAATATACCATTTTCCCGTCAACCCATCCCAGGTTGCATGGCATCATACCGTATGTAATGTTATTATTGCTATAATCTTTCACCGCTATGGTTTCATAGACATTGCGCTCAGTCACCCAGATGTGCCAGCTCCACATGATATCGTCGTTGACATCGCGCACTGCCAGTACGGCATTGGCCTGTTGCATATAGTCGGGGTCGATGGTGAACACCAGGTTTTCCTTAGCCTCGTCCAGGTGGATGTCTTTGAACATGAAGAACCCATCGCTCCATACCAATACGGCATCATCTGCTCCACTAATATTAGGTCCGCTTATCATTTGGTCTTTGTAGTCTTTGAAGGCTCCTCCGCTATAAGCCGCAGAATTTGTTCCTCCGTTTTTAATGGCATTGCCATATACAAGGGGCAATTTATAAGTGCCTGCTGCGTTTACCACGTAGCAGTTGGCGGTCGTTTGGCTTATCGAACCACCTTCAGTAGAAAGGTCGTAGGGATTATCCGGGCTTCCTTTCGGGGGGGCGTTTTTCAAAGTTTGGTCGCCGGGATAAGTGGTATGAAGTGTTGTTTCTGTTAATATGATATCATAATCTGTACTTTCTCCGGTAGGAGCATAGGTGAATTCTGAAAGTATCTCATCTAAGGTGACATTGGTGGAGGTATTATTTTCCAGATTTTTTTCCGAAAAGCTTGTGTTCTCCGCGCTCCACGCCACCAGCTCCTTCTCTTTGGAATTTCCTTTCCGATGCCGGTAGCTCGTCACGGTGTATTTTTTTTGCGTTTCGCCAAGTGCAAGGGTAATCTTCTCTGTCACCTCAAACACATATTCCCAGTTAATGGACTCGGTAGAGATGGCGTAGGTATAGATATGGCCTGCTTTCCATTCACCGGTCTTTGCCAGCGAACCGGTCAGGGTGAATGTTCCCTCGGCGGTTTCGACCTGTACTTCCACCGTCACATCCTTCAGCGATTGCGGAATCAGCATGAAGGTGGTTTCGCGATTTACATCAGTTATCGGTTGCTCGCCGCTTTCTTGATCACTCAGCGTTACATCGAATGTTTGGGAGAAGTCTTTCGTTTCCCCGCTCATTGTCCATGTGAAAGTGTTTGATTCTGTATCATACGTGCACGAACCTTGCCCGTATAAATTCTTCAGGGTGATGTTCTTGACGGTGCAATTGGTCACGTTCTTTGCCACGAATTTCACGCCGGCCAACGCGTGCTTGAATCCCAGCGACACCGTGCCACCTGTGGTCTGTGTCTTGCTGCACTCCTTGTAGGCAAACAGGATGTCTTGCTGCTCGGTGGCCTGGTCACGCACGGTATGATCGAATTTGATTGCCTTTTCCTCGATGTCAATGGTCTGTTCGTAAGGGGCGTAGGCGTAGAAGTCGAGGGTGTCACCGGTGGGCCAGAAGTAAGTCTCGTCGGGCGACCATACGCCGTTCGATTCCTTGCTTATCTCCTCGTCCTGCATGAATAGCTTGCCGTCTTGGGTATAGGCAGTGACGCCGAAGCTCTTGCACACGTTCGCAAAGTTTTGCTCATTTTCTACCGGCATGCCCCGCGTCGTTGCCTTATTTGGGGAAGCAGAAGGAACGGAATGGTTTTCTGTCACCCACGGGTGCAAGTAGAGCGTATCTTTCCCTTCCGGAGCGAGCAACATGACAGGCGTGTCGTCAGCATTCAAGGCACGTGTTTCCGGTGTGTCTTCGGCAGGGGTGGAGGTAGGAGTGACGATGCCGAACCTCACGGCATTGCCATTCAAACCCCGATTGCCCGTAAGTTCGTCTTGCGAGCACGATGCCGCGGCAAGCCCTATCACCGTCAGCATCCCGATCTTCTGAAATAGATTTCGTGTAATCATAATTCTGGTTCCTTCGTGAGAGTTTTGTTTTGTAAGTAGTAGCCGGGAGGGGAACATTCAACCCCGCCCGGCTGGTGTTATGCCTGAGGATTAGGCATCATAGGGTTATTCTTCTCCTGTTTCCATATCAATATCCTGCTCACCTCCGTTGATGAACTCATCCACAGTAACATCGAAGTCGATGCCAATCAAAGTGGGGTCCGGATCGGGGCCTGGACCCGGTACGTAACCGCCGCCTTCGCCGAATGTGAAGGTATAGATGTACTTCTTACCTTGTTCCCAGGCGAGTTTGCTGGCGGGGATAGCTACCTCGGCATGAGTCTGCGACGCATCCGACGGCCATACCTGGATATCCTTGTTTGTTCCGCTCAGGATCTGGCAATCCACCAGGAAGTAAACGCCTTTGTTCGTTGTATTCAAAGCGCCGGTAGCTTCCGGATTCCAGGGGGTCAGTGCCTGCGGAATCATGAACAGTGCGCCGGTGTAAACTTCATCCTCCTTTGATGTCAAATCAAGGGCTGTTTCAACCTTGCCATTCAATGTGACTATACCACTCATGCCTGCGGCGAAAGTCTGCTCGGTTGTTACATTATCCCACACACCTTGTGTATTAGCCACAATCGAACCACTTTCCGATGTGTTCTGTGTAGTCGTCGCTTGGCTCGGATAGGTAAAGTCACCGGCCTTCTTGATGTTGCCCACCTTTACACCATGGATAATGACTCTCAGATGGTCGTTGGTGTTCTTCGCCTTGAACACGATTTGAGACAGGGCGTGACGGAAGTTGATAGAAACAGGTTCAGTTTCGTGGCTTTCCTTCTTTTCTTCCTTGTTCACGGCGTAGAGCAAATCCACTTGCTGACTTTGATCGGTGTTTACCGTGAAGCCGGTAATCTTTTGCTCATCGCTTGTGATGCTTACCGCACCTTCACTCACCTTACCGCTAACCGGTTCCGGCGAAATGGAATAAAAGTTTACCGGGGCGGCAGGCCAGAAGATGGTGCCTGTGTAAGTCCACTCACTTCCAGTCTTTGATACAGAAAGATCCTTCATCAGCGTTTTAGCCGGATCTTCTTGGGTGAATCCCCAAACCATAAACTCATCAATAGAGTTCGTCGTCGTCGCTGCAGCGCGGGTCGCTGCCTCGGTTGCCACCTGGAAGCTGATACCACGTCCCTGGTTCACCTCCAACACTTCGTCGTTGTTGCAAGCCGTCAGTGCGGCGGCAGACAACGCTGTTACTAATAAATACTTACTTTTCATCATAACTAAAAATTTAAAATTAGACATATAGTTTTTTAGGCTAAATATATCTGCTACATAGTAATGTCCTCGTTCACCACAATCCAATCGTCCACGGCCACTTCCATATCGCCGCCCGTGATGGGTTCGGGCAGGGTCAGTCCGTCGATGACGATGTGTACGCGGCGTTTATCCGGAGCTTCGTCCACCTGCTTCGTCACATCGAAAGTATAGTAATACTTCGAGCCGTCTTTCAGCCACACGTAAAGCACCAGTTTATGCGGTTCCTCTGCCACTGCGGTTTCCCCTTCCGCACGGGTCACGTCCGTTTCCGTGTCGTAATGGCCAAAGGTGTAGAAATCGCCCGCGATAGTGGTGGCGTCGTCGGCCGAAGCATAGAACGGCAGCGTTACAGACTCGCGCCGCACCTGCTCTGCCGCACAGAACACCGAACCCGACATGCCCGACAGCGAAGCACACATCTGCGTAATGCCATCAAGGTTTTCCACGTTGCGTATCTCGTAGGAGTAGTAGCAGATTTGCTCGTGGGGCATCAAGGTAATTCTTAATTCGTCGCGGTCGATGGTGGTGCGTTCGGTTTCGCCGTCGCGTACGAACCAGTAGCTCAGCCCGTCTTCACGGATGTCGACGTTCATCGCATGGTCGCCCCACATCATTTCGGGTGTAATGACCACCCGCTCGTCCTCTGTCCCGTCTGCTCGGGGCGCATAGTTCACCGTATTGCCATAGATGGGTTCAAAGAGGTTGCCCTCGCGGGTGTAGCATTCCTTTTGCCAGAAACTGTCCACGCTGCGGAACTGCACCACCTCGTAGTCGTTGTTGTAATAAAGTATCTGGTAACGTCCGACTAAGATTTCCACTGTGCCGCCTTTCATCCCCGCCAGGTCGAAGCGTTGGGGTTCGCCCGTCTGCGTACCTTCCTCGTCCACGGGATAGAACCACAGACACATGCCCTCCACTTCGTTGTTGCGCTCGGCATCGGGGGCATAGCTCCAGTCGAACTCCACTTGCAGGGATACGGTATGCGGATGCAGGTAACACAACTCCTTGTGCTCGCACGAAACAGTCAGCAACCCGATGACGAGCATACACATTATATTATATAGCATTTCCTTTTTCATCGCTTGCCTCCTTTCCTGTTTGTATTACCCCGTCCGATGAGCCAGACCAAGGCGACTTCCGCTTTAGTGGGGCCGAACCAGCGGCGTTGCTTGGTTGTCTGCCACACATAGTGGTTGTCAATGGGCAGGTATTCGTAACATTTCCCACCCAAATAGCCGACGCCTATCGTGAAGTCGAGGTTCAGCCGTCTGGCTATCGGATGCGAATAACCGTATTCGATGCCCGCCCCGAAGTGGGCCTGGTCGAAGAGGGTACCTCCGGGTTTTCCACCCATATAGCCCCGTCCGCCTGTCTCGAAGTCGTAGGTCAGCACTTGGGCGTAGATACCGATATGATGCCCTTGCAAGGGTTTCTCCTCCGCTTTTCTCCCCAGCCACTTCCGCACCGTGAGGTCTCCCCCGTAGGCACGCCAGTACCAGTGGATGCGGTCTTTCTTCCACCAGCCATACATCCAGTCGGCACCGATGCTCCAGCCGTCTTTCAGGTAGAACTCTACGCCGATGTTTGGAATCAAGGCGGCATCATACAGCAGGTTGGTCTTGACAGCCATATAGAACGGCTTCTGCTGGGCGGACACCCATGACACCGGAGAAAGGCTGTCGGGCATGTCGGCAAGAAAAGCTTCCCGATTCGGTGGCGCAGGAGCAGGAGTCAGCAAAGGCAATGCCGACTCGGCGAACTCGCAGGTAAGCAGCACGGCGGAATAGCGCATTTCTGGGAAGAAATGCCGCTTCATATACCGGAAAGGAACTCCGCCGCGTAAGGCTATCAGCCGTTGCTTACGGTATTCTGTCCGGTATCCGTTTTTATCGTGCGACCATTCGGGAGTGTTACGTAGGATGTCGAGTACCTCCTCCCGATAAGGAATGCTGGAGCTTTGTACGCGTCGTTCCAGTTCCTCCCAGTTGTAACAATTGTTTTGCCACACGTTGATTTTTCCCGGCAGGTGGATGCCGTGACGGTGGATGTAGTCGAGAAATTCACGTGTACGTTCTTCGTACAAATGTCGGTTCAGTGAAAAAGGTCCTTCCAGCGAGGCATACGACCGGATGTGAAAACTGAACTTCTGGTAACGCTCGTCGGCTGTAATTTCTTTCAGCCGGTTGAGAAAACGCTCCATAGTGGCGCCGTTCCCGTGAAAAGACGGATCCAGTATCGCCTTTTCTACTCGGTAATAAACTTTTACGGAGTCGGTCTGTACCTGTGCTGTCATGTATCCGCCATATAACAATAGGGCGATTAGAAACATTTTCTTCATGTATATTATTGTATAAATGAGGTAATTACTCTGAATAAAACAAGCCGGAATGACTGTTTAATTGTTCGTTTAAGCGGTATATCGGAAATAGTACCTTTTAATCAGAATATAAAGAATTGGATAAAGATTGTAAATAACACAATGACACTATTTTATCAGGAAAATGTTTGTCAATTGATTTTTTATGTTTACCTTTGCCGCCGAAAACGAACGGTTAACCAGCCATTAGTTCTTCTTTCTGCTTTTCCTCCTCTTTTCTTTTGCGTTCAATGCCTTCTGCACTTCGGGATGCTCTTTTCTGAATTTGGCAAAGGTGTCTCTTGAAACCTGAAAATGACAGCAGATGTCTGCCACCGATTTATCTTGCCTGAGCATTCTGACAATTTGTGCGGCATTGTCTACCAGTATGTTCCGCTTGGTGTAGCTGCCCGCTTTCCGTCCCAATGCGACGCCCTCGGCTTTCCGTAGGGCAAGTGCTTCACGGGTACGCAGCGAAATGAGGTTGCGTTCTATCTCTGCCACCAGTCCGAAGGCGAAACAAAGTACTTTACTGTTGATGGAGTTATCGAACGAATACCCTTCTTTGGTGGTGTACAAGTTGATGCCTTTCTCCAGGCAAAGCCCCATGATGCCCATGATGTCGGTGAGCGTGCGGCTTAGGCGCGATACTTCTGTGACGATGAGCGTGTCGCCCCGCTTCATCTGTTTCAACAATGTACCCAGCTTGCGGTCGTTTCCTTTTCGGCTTCCGCTGGCTACTTCCGTTACCCACCGGTCTATTACTAAATTCTTGTTTTCGGCATACCGCCGTATTTCCTCCTGCTGATTGGACAAGAACTGCTTGCCCGTACTGACTCTTAAATACGCTATTATCATATTGCATTGCTTTTGGGGTAATATATGATAATAAAGGAATAAGCAAGTACAGCCAACTATGACCGTATTCGGCAGGAAGTCCGGCAGATTGTCAAGAATGAGCTAACCCGGATTAAGACCGGCCCGGCACTATGCCACCTGATAAAAGACGAGGAAGAATATCCCTATTTAGTCGCTACTTTTGGAGGGGATTATTAAAGGTTTCAATTGGATGAACACCATCGCCGGCAGGATATAGTCTTCCGCTCCGCCTGCCAGCACTTTGAGCGGACTGAGCCACGAGATGTAGTGGAACATCAAGTAGACGCCCACCCCGGCAAACATGCCGAGCGGCAATGTCCACATCTTAAAGAAACGGATGATTTTTTCTTTCATATCAAGCATCGTAATTTTGACAAAACAAAATTACAGCAGGTAGCGGAGTATGTCGATACACGGATTACGGATAGTTATACCCATATCAACGGAAGGCCATCGTCCGGCTTATTCTATTTGCGTGCAGGGCAGTTCCATTTCCCCGAAATGAAGCATGGCATTGAACAGGCATATTTTCTGATATTGCTTTATTTCTTCTACGGGAATGTTCCGCTCGGTCAGGATTCCTTCGTCCAGCAATCGGGCTCTGTGGGTTCCCTTCAGCAACGGATGGGCAGGAGTGTACCAGTGCAGGCCGTCCCAAAGGGCAATGTTGGCAATGGTGGTGTCTGTCAAAAGACCGTTCCGGACAATCAGTATATCATCTGCCTCCCCTCGCTGCGCAAACAGGGCATCCAAAGCCGAACGGTCGGCATACTTGTACCGATAGTCGGTCGTGCTGCCCTCTATTAGTTTCAGGGTATGGACGGGACGTATCCGGTAGGGGAAATATTCGATGTCCAGAATGTCCCGTGCATAGGTTACGCGGCAACGGATGCGCCCTCCGTCTGTTTGCGGCGGGGCGATGTAATCCTTCAGTTGCACGTCCGGCACGTTGCCGAAGAACTCCTTGCGGGTGGCGTTCATCCGGAAGTCGTGGCGGGAGAGGTGACGTGCTTCCCCCGCTTCCAGGCAAATGGTTTCAATAAATCGGCACATAAACTTTCTGTTTCATTTCTTCATATTCACTGCGTGCATCGCTTTGGAAGGTAATGCCCCCTCCGCTCTTGAAAGCCAGCGTCCCGTCTGTTCCCTGTTCGACGAAGCGAATCATCACGGCGCTGTCCAGGTTTGTCCCGTCGAAATAGCCCATCACGCCGGTATAGAATCCTCGCCGGTAGTTTTCCGCTTCCCGGATTATCTCGACCGTCTTCTTCTTGGGGGCACCGGAAATGGAGCCTGCGGGAAGCATGCCGAACAGCAGGGTTCCCAATAGTTCCCTGTAATTGTCCGGAAGCCGTCCGCGTATTTCCGAACTCATTTGCCACAAGGCACCCCGGTGCGTGCGAAGTTTGTCCAGATACCGGAAGCGTGTCACCGTCACTTCTTGCGAAAAGCGGCTCAGGTCATTGCGTATCAGGTCGGTTATTGTGGCGTGCTCAGCCGTTTCCTTCGGGTCGTTCAGCAGTTGTTTGTCGGCATCGGGCAGGCTGGCGTCGATGGTCCCTTTCATGGGATAAGCGTAGATGTAGCCGTTGTGGATGCGCACAAATGTTTCGGGAGAGGCCACGACAAACTTGTCTTTTATCCATAACTTATACCGCGCCATTGCGTGTTCGAAAATCTGCAAGAGGGAAAGATTCGTCTCTATGGGAGTCTGGCAGGTCAGGTTGGTCAGGAATGAATTTCCGGCAAGGATGTTCCAGCGCACGATGTCGAACGACCGGCGGTAGGTTTCGAACGATTCCGGGTGCATGGCCCAGCGTATCTCTTCAGGCATTTCCGTCCGCTTCTGTTTTCCCCTGTGACTGATGTCCGGAAATTCGAATTGCAGTTCCCCTACAGGCAGACTGTCCGTTGTTTCCACGAGACACTGTCCGGCTTCGAAGTCGGTCAGAAAGAAAAAGGCTTTCCGTGCCTGTGCCCATTCGTTCATCCGGCTGGCGGCCTGGGTGGAGTTGATGAATAATTGGTCGATGGTTCTCATATCGGTTGATGGCTTGTTCTATTTTCGGGGGGGACAAAAGTAATCGTTTTTGTGTTTGGCGCAAATAAAAGAAACCGATAAGATGTGGGAGGAGTGGGCGAAATGAAAGTATTCATCATCACCCGTGACCCCAAGGGCTTTAAAGACTTCTACCTGCTTGTGATGTCGTCTTCCCAATTCATTGACCGCTGTACTGTGGGGGAAGTAAAGTAAGGCTGTAGTATAAAGAAAAGCATCCCCATGCCTCCACGGAGATGCTATATCATTTACGTATGTCAAGCCATTACAGCCTTGCTCCACCAACCATCCTCTCTACATCTTCCAGCGTGGCGTTGAAGAAGCGCTGCTCCTTGTTGAGCGAGCGCATCTGCTGCATTTCCTCGTCGGTCAGGGCGAAGTCGAAGATTTGGATGTTCTCTTTGATGTAATCAGGATTCGAAGCTCCGGGGATAACGGAGAAGCCTTCTTGGATGTGCCAGCGCAAGATGACCTGTGCCGGGGTCTTGCCGTGTGTGTCCCAGGTCTAACTGGCGGATGCGCTGCATATCCTCGTCGCTCAGCGTGAAATCGAACACGTCGATGTTCTGTTCCATGCGCTCCTTGCGGACGGATTTCGGGATGACAATGACACCGCGCTGGAGGAGGTAGCGCAGGGCGGTCTGTGCCGCACTCTTGTTATACTTGGCACCGACGGCTATCAGTGTCTCGTTGCTGAAGAAGTTGTTGCGTCCCTCGGCAAACGGTCCCCACGCCATGATGTGCGTGCCATATTGCTGCATAATCTGCTGAGCCTCTATCTGCTGGTTGAACACGTGCGTTTCCACCTGGTTCACCATTGGAGGAATCTCGCTGAACTCTGCCAAGTCGATAAAACGGTCGGGATAGAAGTTCGACACGCCTATGGCGCGCAGTTTGCCTGCCTTGTAGGCTTCCTCCATGGCCCGCCATGTGCCGTAATAATCACTGAAAGGCTGGTGGATGAGCAGCAAGTCGATATAATCCGTCTGAAGTTTGCGGAGCGACTCGTCGATGCTGGCCTTCGCCCGCTCGTAGCCGGCATTGGAAATCCATACTTTGGTGACGATGAACAGTTCATTGCGGGGCACTCCGCAGCTACGGATAGCATTGCCCACATTCTGCTCGTTGAAGTAGGCCTGCGCCGTATCTATCATCCGATAACCTACGCTGATGGCATCTCTTACGCACCGCTCGCATTCCGACGGTGACACCTGATATACTCCGTAACCCAACTGTGGCATTTCTACGCCATTTCTCAATTTTACAGTTTCCATATATGCTTCTATTTTAATTGGTTTTCTGATACCGCAAAGATAGGGCGAACCGCGTCGCCCGTCCATACACAGATTACGGATTGTAGCACCAATTTTGACGAAAGTGAACGGCTGAACGGAAGCAGACGCCTTGTCGAGCCTTTTGCAGGAAACTGCCGAGCGATAAGCAGTAAATTGCCAGGCGATAAGCACTGAGCTTGTTATATATAAGAAGCAAACGCTTGTCTATCAGGCAGGAAATGACATCTTCGTCCTGACTTCTATTCGTTGTACGAAAGGTTACGCTGCGGTTATGGAGGTCAGCACCGCTGTGTCCGTCTGTCTTTTAACGCCTGTTTTTGTACGTTTGGGTGGAAAGAGTGGTCATCGTATAGAAAAAAAGACTATCTTTAGGGCATCAAAGTGTTTGTATGGCAACAGTTCACTGTCACGGGCAGCCGACCGGACCAGAAACGCTTGGATGACGCATGGCAGAATCTTCCGGCTGTGCCAAGTTTGTCTGCATCTTTATAGCATGGAATATGATGGAAATAAGAACCGTTGTTGGAATATTAATAATAATGATTATGCATACACATCTATCTTTTTCTCAGGAGCATACGGAAAGACGTATGCCTGCTGTGGCCGGGCGTTTTTATCCGTCCGAACCGGATACACTGAGGGCAGAGGTGGCCAAATTCCTGGCAGAAGCTTCCAAGGAGGAAAAATCGTCCCGTGTGCAGGCGGTGATTGTTCCTCATGCCGGTTATGTCTTTTCCGGCCGTGTCGCAGCCCGGGCATTTGCCCGCATTGCACCTGAAACTTCCTACCGCCATGTTTTTCTGCTTGGTCCCAGCCATCATGCCGCTTTCGATGGAGCTTCCGTAGACGGGGCATGCGGCAGTTATGTCACTCCTTTGGGAGAGATACGTGTGGCCGGAGACATTTGTACGCAGTTATTGAAATCGGATGAGGTGTTCTGTTATCTGCCGAAGGCGCATGAGAAAGAACATTGTCTGGAGGTGGAATTGCCATTCCTGCAGGAGCGTCTTCACGATATGCCGTCTATAGTACCGGTGGTTGTGGGGACGCAGGACATCGAAAAACTTCGTCGTGTGGCCGAAGCGTTGCAGCCTTATTTTACGGCAGAGAACTTGTTTGTCATCAGTAGTGATTTCTCTCATTATCCTGATTATGCCGATGCCCTGTCTGTAGACAAGGCCACGGAGGATGCCATCTTGTCTGCTTCTTTACACCGGTTCCTGAAAACGCTTGAAACAAATGCCGGCCGGCAGATTCCCCACTTGCTGACCAGTGCTTGCGGGCAGGCACCTATAGCGGTTTTGCTAATGCTGATTCAGCATTCTTCTGGTTTGCACATGGAACATCTGGCATATAGCAATTCCGGCGATTCGCCTTATGGGGGGCGCGACCAGGTGGTGGGGTATCATGCTTTTGCGGCGGTCAGGGAGGCAGAGACCGAGCCTTCATACCGTTCGGATACGCCGTTTGTGCTGACTCCGGAAGAAAAGCGGACGTTGCTTCAGATAGCCCGCCGGAGCATCAGCCGTAGTTTTACAGGCGGAAGGCAGTCTGTGCCGGATTCTTCTTTATTAACAGACAGTCTGTGTAAGGACTGTGGCGCGTTTGTCACCCTGCATCTGCACGGAAAGTTGCGTGGTTGCATCGGTAGTCTTACGGGGCGGCAACCGTTGCATGTCACTGTGGCCGGGATGGCACGGGCGGCAGCCTTTGAAGACCCCCGCTTCTGCCCTTTGACGGAAGAGGAGTTGGAGGAGGTGCAAATAGAAATCTCTGTACTTTCGCCATTGAGGAGGATTTATTCTATCCGCGAGTTTGAATTGGGGCGGCATGGCATTCTGATTGTGAAAGGCACCCGGAGAGGGACTTTCCTTCCTCAGGTAGCCGAGGAAACCCATTGGACGAAAGAAGAATTCCTGGGGCATTGTGCGCGAGACAAGGCCGGCTTGGGCTGGGAGGGCTGGAAAGATGCCGAACTGTATGTCTACGAAGCGGAGGTCTTCCATGAATGAAACGGAATATCGGTCTGATGCTGCGGGCGGGCATGAAGCCGGCTATTATGAGGCGATGACTCAGAAAGCGGTGGCCTGCCATCTCTGTCCGCACGAGTGCAGAATATGGGAAGGGAAAACCGGCCGTTGCCGGAGTCGTCGCAACCGGGACGGCTATTTATGGTCGGAGGCATACGGAAGAGTGTGTGCCTGTCAGGTAGATCCGATAGAGAAAAAGCCGTTGTTCCATTTCTATCCTGGCACAGACTGCTTCTCGCTGGCAGCTGCCGGATGTAACCTTTCCTGTCTGCATTGTCAGAATTGGGCGGTATCTCAGGCAGAACCGGCTGACGTGGAATCGCGTTTCCTGTTTCCCGACGATGTGGCAGGATGGGCTTCCCGGTGTGCTTGTCCAGTGGTGGCATATACGTATACAGAGCCGCTTACTTACCTGGAATATACGCGGGATTGCGCCAGAGCCTGTCGGGAAAGAGGACTGAAAAACGTTTTGGTTACAGCTGGCTATGTGAATGAAAAGCCTTTGGACGATTTGCTGCCGTATATCGATGCCGCCAATGTAGACCTTAAGTCTTTTTCTGATGACATTTACCGCTCTGTCAGCCATGCACATTTGGCTCCTGTACTGAGAACCTTGCAGCAGATGCGTGCGGCAGGTGTGTGGGTAGAGATAACCAATTTGCTGATTCCTGGAGTGAATGACGATGAGGAGATGATTCGTAACATGTGTGTTTGGCTCGTCGAACAGGGATTTGCCGATAATCCTCTTCATTTCAGCCGCTTCTTTCCGCAATATCGGATGCAGGACAGACCGCCTACCCCTGTCGTGACATTGCAAAATGCCCGGAAGATGGCTCAAGAGTGCGGTTTGAAGTATGTGTATTTGGGTAATGTCGATTTGCCGGGAAGCGGAGATACGGTTTGTCCTCAGTGTGGCGCCCTGCTGGTGCGTCGTATCGGCTACCAGGTAGACACCGAAGGGTTTGATGGACGCTGCTTCCGGTGTGGGGAAAGAATCTCAGGACGTTTCACGGACCTATAAAGACAAACGGCAGATAAGCTGTTAGCAGGTGAGGTGTCGCCACTTTCAGCGGTCATATTGTTAATAGATTGAAAATTCGCAGGTTGGTTGAACAAAGCAGAAATACTTGGTGTTAGTAAGGCCCATTCCCGAGAAGAGTTCCGACGAATGGCTTACAACTGATTGACTATTTATTTAATCAACCAAGTATAAGATGAAAAAGAGTTTTTTGATAGTTTTTTTGTGTGGTTTGATTCTCACAGCTTGCCAGCAAGAATGGGCGGTTCCTTCCGAGATGGAAGAAAGCCGGATTGTTTTCAGGTTGTATGACGCAGCCTATGAGGGAGAGACGCTGAATCGGCAGGCAAGTGTGAAGAATGCGGGTAAGATGTACGACCGCGTTGAATTTTATGTGGTAGATGAGGCTGATCGTGTGGTTTCCAATTTAAAAGGATTTTATGATGCTTCCTCTTCGGCTATACAAGTCGAAGGATTACAGGAAGGAGAGTACACCTTGTTGGTGTTGGGCATCAAGGGTGATGAACGACAGGATGAGGTCTCTATCCGGAAACTGCAAAGTTTGTCAGACCTTTGGCTGATCTTTCCCGAACATTTGTCGCGGCCTTTGCAAGCAGATTATTTTTATTCGAATACCCCTTTTTCTGTACATAAGGAACTGGGGGCAGACGGTTGGGAAACGGTGGTGTCGGCTCCTTCACTGGTTCGGCAGAAGCGCGTAGCGGGGCGGGTGGATTTCTCTTTCGCTTTTCGGAATCCGTATGTCCGTACTGCTGTGGTGCATAAGTCGGTGGATTGGAGCGAAGCTTCTTTCTTCACGGCTTTGTCGGGTGACGGCGGACTTTCGGGGGAAGCGAGGCTGAAGTTGTCTCCCTTGTCTCTTGATTCCGATACATCTTTCTGTCTGCTTCCCGTTTCGGATGGAGTCCCGTTGCAAGGTGAAGTTACAGTGCTGACACGCGATTACCGAGGCAATGAGGTGGAGCGGACGTTCGACTTCGAAATGGAACCGATAGTTGGCAACCACATCCATCAGGTTCATACGCCGGTAGTCCATCCGGACGATGAGTCGGGGTTGATGTTTGTCACTACGCAGGCTTATGATGAAGGGCAACATGCGCAGATCTTGCACGATGCAGAGCCGAAGGCGGTGTACACGGATGCCGGTCAGCGGTCGTTCAATACGTCCCGTCCCTTACAAGTCGAAGCTGTTGCTGATGGTCGTCTGCATGTACGCTTTTATTCTCCCCGTGCTTTGAAAGGGGTACTGATTCGCGCTCGTTTTCCATCGGTGAGCGACGAATATCTTGACCTGGCTTATTTTGATTCGATTCCTGCTTTTGCCGATTTCTATGCGCCAATTCCCCTCTTTTCTACCGGAGGTATGTATCGCACGGTTTCAGGGAAGTGGCTGAATTTGCCCTGTCAGGAAGCCGACCTGGCAAGTGAAGCAACCTTTGAAATCTCATCAGCTGATGTTTATTGGGAAAAGCTGCAGGCCATCCGTCATGGTTGGAACATTTCTTTCAACCTTTATGGCGGCGACCCTGACAAGCCCGATGGCGGGCCGGCCGGTAACTGGATGGGGATACGTCCGGTGCATTGTAGGGAGGTGGTGGCATTCTTTCTCAATTTTACGTATATGATAGATATGCCGCAGCATGAAGAGATACTGCGTGCCAACGAAGACCGCCTTTATGGCAATGGAGGAGTGACGGACAAAGTTACGGCAGAAACCGTGCTCAGGCAAATGCGTCAGGCACGTTCTATCCGTGTGGGATTGGTTTATACGGGTAACGGCGTACTTGGCTTGGGAGGAGGCGATGTGTTCGGTGCTTATCAGGGAGCCTGGCTGAATCATTATGCTGATGCGTATGCTTGTGAAATCATGTTTCACGAGTTGGGACACGTGATGGGATATAGCCATGATAGTTCTTTTACTTACGGCCCCTGGGCGCAAGAACTTATGAACCGTTTTTATGTGGACCATCTGCAGGAGATGCCCATCGATTCGTCCGATTATCTGAATAGTAAGAAAAATCCTTGTTTGTATCTATGAGAAAGAATCTTGTTTATCCGGTAATGGCAGCCGTATTGGTTGCTTGGGCGCTGTTTGTTGGGGGGTGTACAGTGGATGAATCGTCCCATTTTGCAGATGCGGCCGGGACTGTTGTTACTCGGCTGGAAGTGGAAAACCAACAGGAAAGCGACGGCTCGCATCCCGACGCTTATATCGGTTCCCTGCAAGGATTCCGTTTTGAGAACGGTGTACTGCAGGAGGTTATCACCGTGTTTCAGTCTGATGGTAACGGAGCCTATGTCTTTCATCCGCAACGTATAGAAGGTGAACTCTGTTTCCTGGCCAATGCAGGGAAAGTGGAAGCTTTGCAACACCTTTCGCCTTTGCGTTCGACGAAGGCAGAATTCTTATCGGTGCGGGCGGACCGCAGTGCTTTGGTCTCTCCAGAAGGACATGTGGCTCTGAGTGGATGGATGGATTTGGAAACTGCTTCGTCTGATGATGCTTCGGTTATGTTGAAGCGGAGTGTGGCGCGGATAGACTTGGCATCGTTTGAGCAAGGCGTGGAAGTGCTCTACGTGAAAGTGGCTGGTTTTTATCGCGAAGGATACCTGAATGTGCAGTCTGTCGTGACCACGCCTACCGATGCTCCAACCGAAGCGTTTGAGCAAGAATATGCCGACTTCAGTCTTCGGCGTGAGACATTGCTTTATTTACCCGAACAGGCGAATCAGCATATTCAGGTAGAGATGGTCGTGGCTTTTGACGGAGCGCAGCATCGCCTCTCGGCTACCTTGCCAGCGGTGATCCGCCGCAACACGGTTTATACCTTGTCGGTACATGGGCGGGGAGGAGCGCTGTCGGTGGATTTGGAGGAAGACGGATGGGAGTCTGGCGGGCAGGTGGAATCTGTTCCTTTGCTGAAAGGACTGGTAGATGTGGAAGCCTCCGATTTGTCTGAAGGTGTCCGTGTCAATACGTCTGGCGATAGCGTCTTTATCCCTTATGTGCGTACCGAGTCGCGTCTGGTTATCCGGGGTGAAGCCGGCACCCAAGTCAGTGTGGACGGACAGGTTGAAGGAGTCGTTGTGCAGCCTGTGTCCGGCAGGGGAATGCAGCAGATAGCACAAGTGGCTGTATCGACAGAAACCCGAATGCCCGGTACACGCGAAGCCTTTGTCTATCTTGATGTTTATCGGCAACAGGTATGTACGGGGCGGGTCGTTCTGGTGTTCGAACCAAGTCCTGTCCGGTTGGAAGGGCTGATACGTTTGGATACACAAGGCGTATGCGATTTTGACCGATACGTGGAGGGTGAGTTGGGGCGTCTGACACTGCCTCCGGGGAAGGTTGCCCGGTTGGAGTTTGATGAAGACGCTTCGAAGTGGATGAAGCTGGTACCCGATGACGGTGTCTATCGAATAGTGGGTGGCTGGAAACCCAATGACCCGCAGGCAGACGGACGTGTGCAGGAGGGACATCTGGTTATCATGGACGAAGACGGACGCAACAGGGAGGTTTATCCGATACGTCGCCGTAATTGGGGGCTTCCTGTGGTCTATATCAATGGAACCTGGTGGTGTAAGTATAACCTGCGTGGCAATGTAAAGAACTTCAGCGACCAGGTGCCTATCGGGGCAGACCCTGCGCCGGATGCCGATTTGGCTGCTTACTTGAACCAATGTTCGGAAGAGGAATTGTTGGCGTTGTTGGGGTATCAGTACCAGGCTGGTTATCCAGACGGTTATCCGCTGAAACACAACGGAACGGCGTTTTATTATGAAGGCATACGTGCATCGGCCGGCAATTTTGGTACGATGGCTCCCGAAGACATGGCTCCCGACGGCTATCGTGTGCCTGCTTATGAAGATTATGCCTTCTTTGCAGGAAGCAATGATTTCAATCTTGGTGGACAAGGTACGCATACGTATCGTAATGCCGAGGGAGAGGAATTGAGCGTGACCATTATCGAGCGCAATGTTTCGTTGGAAGGTCATCCGTATGGTATCATTGCATTCTACGACTTCCAGTATAAGAGCGCGCATTGGGTGCTTTGCGGTCTGGGGCATCAGTGGAATACCGAGCCGGGAAGCATTGCGCGTATGTCGCTGTTGCTGGCCACGCAGGGCGATGCTGCCCGCACCTGGATGATGGAAGGATATGCCCACACGGAGAAACCAGGCGAGAATTGGCTGAAGTTTGTGGCGCACAACAACCAGAAAACGCGTGTCATACGCTGTGTGAAGAAACCGGTGGAATATATATATGAGTAAAGTAAAAAGATTGTTGAATGGAAAAACAAAGACTATGAAGAAGTTTAGAAGTATGCCTGTCACATGGATAGGAAGTGTATGGTGTGGAATGTTGGCGATAGTTGCCTGTACCGATGTGGACCACCCGGGTGTTAACGAACCGGCTGCTCATCCGGTAGTCCGGGCCAATATTGCAGCTTACGAGCAGCAGGGTGAAGCCATGGAAGGAGAGAATAAGGTGAATCATGTTCAAGCGTGCCAGTTCATAGACGGGACAATGGCAGAAGTTTACGGCAATTTGTCCTTCGATGGCTCGTCATGTGACGTGCCCCTGACACGCTATGAAGGCTCGCTTTACGTGTTGGCCAATACGGAAGGAGTGATTGACCTGAAGGCTTTGCAGGAGCAGAACATGACGGAAGAAGAGTGGAAAAAGACGGTGGTGGACTTGAAGGAAGGCAAGGAAGTGGCTTTCTTCAGCGGTAGCCTGGATTTGGAGGGACAGGACAAGGCGCAAGTAGTGCTTCCTCTTTCGCTGAAAAGGGGAGTGGCCCGCTTCGACATGCAGATGCAAGTGGCTGGTACTATAGAGGTCAAGAGTTTGACAATGAAGAATGTGGCCAGAGAGACTCATCTGTTTGCACGTCCAGACGTCCATTCGCCCGACGGAGTGACGCGGCGTGATACCACCGTGACGTTTGCTCAACCACTTACGACGGACACCCCCGGCGTGTTCTATGCCTACGGACAGGCCAACGACGGGGTGGAGGTGAGTGTGACGGCAGTTATAGATGGAGAAGAAAAAACGTTGACGAAGCGATTGTCCGAACCCGTCTTGCGCAATACGGTAAACAAAATTATTGTTCGCAAAGACTACATTAGCGTCAGCTTGGATGTGACTTTTGATGAATGGGAGCCGGGGCATGATACGGAACTGGATGCCCAACATCAGACTGGCCGTCTTTGACCGTCCTTGTGCATTATCGTACTGGGTACATGCCCGTAGTATTGGGAGTCTGAATGTTAAATGTTTAGGGGGCGGCAAGTAGAAACTGTCCGTTCCTATGGAAAATATAACAGATTTAAGATGAAAACCTATATATATTCTATCGGCTTATTCTTTATGCTATGTTTTTGCACGGCTTGTTCCGAATCTTGGGAGCAGGTGGAAACACCGGCGGCAGATATATCGGAAGTACGTATTGGCTGGTCGCCTTACCATGCTTCCGGAGGAGAGACTGCCTCTCTTCCCGCTGAAGAGGAGATTACGTCGATGAAGGCTTATCTCTTTGAAGGCGGTGTTTTGAAGAAGGTCTACGAACCGTCGGCGGTACCGGGGCACTCAGCCTATCGACTCTTACTCGACCGCCGGCCGGCAGGAACCCTTTATGTGGTGGCCAATGAAACTCCGTCTGTCGCAGAGAACCAGACGCAGGAAGACGACTGGCTACAGACGTTGCTGACTGCCGATACTCCGCAGGCACCTCTCTTCTTTACCGGAAAGCTGGATAAAGAAGACTTTGCCTCGGGGCAATCTTCGCTGCCTTTGACGCTGACCCGCGGTATGGCCCGTTTTGACTTCCGGATAAAAGTGGCAGAAGAAACAGTCGAAGTCAGGCATTTTGCCATACGCAAGGTAGCGCAGCAGGGTTTCCTGTTTCCTGGTTCCACGGTACGCTCTCCGGAACAGGTGTCCAAAGCCGACCGGATAATCTGCACTGCGCAGAATCCGTTGACGCGCGACTCCTTAGGCGTGTGCTACGCTTATGAGCAAGTCAATCCAGACTTGGCAGTCAGCTTGCAGGCTGTAATCGGCGGACAGGATTACCGTTTTGATGTCTCTCTTCACGATACGGTGCGCAGAAACACGGTCTATGCCATCATTTTGCGCAAAGACGTGCTGGACGTAGAGGCAGAATTGACTGTCGAAGACTGGGGGCAGGGAATGGATACACCGCTTTATCCCGACCTGACGGAGCGTCCGCGTGTTGATGTCTCGGCCTCCGAATTGCCAGACGGAGTAGAAGTCGCGGCATCGGCCGATACTGTCTTCCTGCCTTACGGACCTACGGAAATGGTGCTTGCCGTGGCGTGCAACGACGAACTGGAATTGCTCTCTTCTTCCGCTTTGCTTGCCATCGAGCCTTTGCCGCGTGAAGGCATTTTCAACGGGCTTCAGCGTTTCCGCATCCGTAAATCCCTTTATCCGCCCAATTATCCTGCTTCCGAAGTGCTTCTGCACTTCCGGCGCAAAGGAATGCAGCATGCATATCCGGACGATGTCCTTGCGTTGTGCCTGGCTGCCAATCCCAGCCGGATTTCGGGCAAGATAGATTTTACTGTCGGTGATTATGATTTTGACTTCGACCGTTACATCGACAATGAACTGGCCGTATTTACCTTGCCTCCCGATAAGGAGCTGGTGGCAGAATACGAAGCAGGCGAAGACCCCTGGATAAAACTCGCTCCCGTTGACGGTCAGACGGATGCATACCGGGTCTTGGCAGGCTGGAAGCCCAATGACCCTACCGCCAACGGACGCAGGCAGAGTGTCAGGCTGGTCATACGCAACCGCGACGGCTCCGGCCGGGAGGAATATACGGTGTCGCGCCGCAACTATGGACTGCCAGTTATTTGGTTTCATGGCATCTGGTGGTGCAAATACAATGCACGTGGCTGTTCCCGTTCGTTCGACGACCAGATTCTTTCTTCGGACGACCCGGCACGCCAGGCGGGACAAACTCTCTTCCAATATCTTGAATCATGCACTGCCGACGAGTTCTTCGATCTCTGGAAATGGGAGTATCAGGGCGATAGCGGCGAGGGCTTGCAGGTGGTAGACCGCGATGGAAAAGCTGTGCTCGACCGTTACAACCACCAGGTCTCGGTACATATCAACCGCTTGCCTGCCGATGCCTTGTCGCCCGAGGGGTATGAACTTCCTTCGATGGATGATTATAACCGGCTGTTTGACGCAACGGATTATGTCTGGGTAATGTGGAACGGCACCCATACCCTGCGTACACCTTGGGAAGGACACAGCCTGGTGAAGCGTGTGCAGAAAAGGCGGAATGATGTGCAGGTAGGCAGCGTACCGGTAAGCAACCTGATATATATCGCCATGTCAAGCCCCGATTTTCCGGAGCAGGAGCCTATTGTGTGGTATGGACCGGCTTCGCAATGGAACGATAGCGAAGGCATCTTTCACAACGGTCATTACAACAACCTGCTTTTGGGGGTACATTCGCCCGAAGGTTCCGGTTGGTTCATAGCCGGGGGAATGGATAATCTGTATCTGCATAAGAATGCCGGCAGTGCCAAAGATACGCGGGTCTTGCGTTTCCGTAAGTCTCCTGTGGAGTATGTGTATGGAGTGGAGTGATTGTGCCTGATGTCATCACGGCTTGTATGCCTCTGCGTATCGTATTGATAGGCAGATAGTTGTCTCTAATATATAAAAAGCCTGCTTCTTGTAGCTTAGAAGCAGGCTTTTTATTGCTTGAAATCTTGTTCCTTATCGTTTGGAAGTTTGCGGAGGACAATGGATTACTGTTGTTCTCTGCTATATGGGCCCGTTTTTACAAGTAGAAGGTCGCTACCAACGCATACCCCAATGCCACGGATACCCCCGTAGCGATTAGTCCGGGCATCATGAACGAGTGGTTCAGTATGTACTTGCCGATGTGTGTGCTACCGGTACGGTCGAAGTTGATGGCGGCCACTACGGTAGGATAATTGGGAATGAAAAAATATCCGTTGACAGCCGGAAACAAGGCTATCAGCAGCCACGGCGATATGCCTAAGCTGATGCCTAAGGGCAAGAGAGCGCGGATAGTGGCTGCCTGGCTGAACAGCAGGATGGACATGACGAACAAGGCAATGCCGAAGAGCCAGGGCATTTGGGTAACTATTTGCTCGATGGAGCCTTTCAGTTCTGCCATGTTTCCGTTGATGAATGTGTCGCCCATCCATGCAATGCCGAAGATGGCCACAACGGCTTGCATGCCTGCCAGAAACACTGAACCTTGGGCGGCTTTCAGACCGTCAGTGCGGGTAACAAGCAGAATCAGGGTAGCAGCGGTCAGCATCAGAATTTCTATGATGTGAGACATCTGCATGGGCGTTTCTCCTGTGGAGGTCGTGAAAACGGGACGCAGACTTTCCACCGAACCGAAGAGGACAATGCCTGCCGTGGCTGCCAGGAAGAGAATGACTGCCCATAGGGCTTTCCGCTGATTGGATACCTGGCGGGTTGTGCCGGATGCTGCCTGAAATTCTCCTCGTTCTACCCGGCGCAGAAATTCCGGGTCTTTCTCCAGTTCTTTTCCTACGCGCAGCGAATACAACGCTCCTGCCAGGACACCTGCCAAGGTGCAAGGCACGGCTATAATCAGAATATCCATCAGTGAGATTCCGAAGCCTGTCAGCATACTGAGCAGAGCTACGGTTGCCGCAGAGATAGGACTGGCTGTAATGGCTTGTTGGGAGGCAATGACTGCAATGGCCAGTGGACGTTCCGGGCGGATTTTGGTTTCTGTGGCCACTTCGGCTATGACAGGCAGTACGGAATAGGCCACATGGCCTGTGCCAGCTACGAACGTAAAGAGATAAGTGACCAGAGGGCTGAGCAGGGTGATGTGTTGCGGATGTTTCCGCAAAAGTCTTTCAGCCCATTTTACCATCAAGTCCAGTCCGCCTGCCGCCTGCATACAGCTGGCGGCGGCAATGACGGAAACGATCATGAGCATTACATCAATAGGGGGGGCGGTAGGGGCCAGTCCGAAACCAAAAGTCAGCACGGCCAGTCCGGCTCCACCCAAGACGCCCAGTCCGATGCCTCCTAAACGGGCACCGATGACAATGGCTGTGAGGACAAAAAGCAACTGTATAAGCATCTCGTAAATGTTTTCAATTTTGTTTCGCGGACAAAGGTAATAAAACAAGACGAGATTCCTGAAATTTTCAGCCGATGAGGCTTGCTATTTTTTTCTTATCAGCTTGCGGCAGTTGCTGTTCTAAGTGTTTTTCTATCATCCTGCGCGATTCTTCGGGAGTACATCCGACAGTTTGTAGTTGTCCGTAAAGAGTTTCTGGGGTCGTGTAGCGGGCTACTCCCCATCCGTAGGGGTGTCCGTGCCGGTCTGTATAGTATTCGAAGTCGGCAATCACAATGTGCAACCCCATCATGAGCCGGGTGAGGATAGAATCCAGTGATATTTTCTGATGGATAGGGCATACATCTGCGAGGTCTGCAGCTTCCCGTTGTCGTTTTCCTCGCGTAAAACCCAGCATCCGGCGTAATTCTTTTACCGTTGCGCTTCCTTCGCTGATGAGTGTTTGCAGCACAATATCGTCCAACGCCGCCGTATCTTCGTCTTTGGCATAATGACGTGAGCGGCGATAGTTGGCCAGGTGTGGCAGCCAGTCTAAGCTGACATAGCCTGCTTTTTTATTGAACAGTTTGCCATAGGCGCAATGTCCTTCGCGGATGACCGGTCCTTTCCACTCCCACGGTCCTTCTTCTTCGTTTGAAAACCAATATTCCCCAGCGGTGCGCTCTTCGATGGAGAATCCCGGAATGCCGCAGCGGAAGAACGGCAGGAATCCCCATTGCAAGATTTGCTGCTCCATGTCTTCCGCGCAGCGTATTTTGTCTTCAAAAAGAGTCATTTCTTTAGCTCCAGTCCGTCTTTAAAGGCATTTCCCACTTTTTCACCCACAGCTAGATAGGCATTGTGTACAGGGTCGAAAGTGATGGCGTGAAGTTTGCCTGGGTCTATTTTCCCTTTATCGTCCAGAATGCTCTCATCGGCCGAGACATTGATTATTTTTCCTACCAGGTGGCACGTTTCCGGGTCGTAAGATAATAGTTTACACTCCACGGCCATCGGCAGTTCTGCAATGAGGGGAGCATTGACGAATTCCGATGCGATGGCATGAAAGCCTGCATGAGCAAACTTGTCCGGTTCTTTGTTGCCAGATACGATGCCTACATAATCGCAGGCTTTGAGTTGTTCAACAGTACCCATGCTTACCGTGAAGGCGCGGGTGGCCAACAGATTCTTTACACTTTTGTGGCCTGCGCTGAGGCATAGGTTGATTTGGTCGTCGTAGTCAATGCCGCCCCAGGCTGCATTCATGGCATCCGGGTGTCCTTTCTCGTCGTAAGTAGCGATGATGAACACGGGTTGTGGATAGGTCCATGGTTTGGCTCCAAAATCTTTTCTCATGATATAATTCTCCTATTGAAAATAAACAAGCTGTTGCAAAGTTACGCTTTTGTGTGAAAAAAAAGCACCCTTAACGGATGCTTTTCTTCGTATTTCATTATTTTTGCCAGGTCAGATAGATAACTCTCTCAGGACGTTGACCAGTTCTTTTTTGATGGGTTTGTCTTTCTTGATGGCTTTGATAAACGGTACATAAACCACTTCATCGTGGTCAATGCCAATCATTACGTTACGTTGGCCTTCCATGATGGCGTCAATGGCGGCTGCTCCCAATCGGCTGGCCAGAATGCGGTCGTGTGCCGTGGGACTTCCACCTCGTTGCAGGTGTCCCAGAATGGTTACACGTACATCATATTGCGGATATTCATTCTTTACACGTTCAGCGTAGTGCATGGCTCCTCCTGTCAGTTCACTCTCGGCTACCAATACGATACTACTGTTCTTTGATTTGCGGAAACCGTTCTTGATGAATTCCTCCAACTGGTCGACTTCGGTGCTGAATTCAGGGATGATGGCAGCTTCGGCACCTGAGGCAATGGCACCGTTCAATGCCAGGAAACCGGCATCTCGCCCCATGACTTCCACGAAAAACAGACGTTCGTGTGAGGTGGCCGTATCGCGAATCTTGTCCACTGCATCCAGAATGGTGTTAAGGGCTGTGTCGTAGCCGATGGTGGTATCTGTTCCGTATAAGTCGTTGTCAATGGTGCCGGGCAATCCTATGCAGGGCACGTCAAATTCTTCGGCAAAAATGCGGGCACCTGTCAGCGAACCATCTCCACCAATGATAACCAAGGCATCAATGCCTTCTTTCTTCATGTTGTCATAAGCCAGCTGACGGCCTTCGGGGGTAGTGAATTCCTTGCAGCGGGCTGTTTTCAGGATTGTACCTCCCAATTGGATGATATTACTTACGTTCTGACTTTTGAATTCTTTAATTTCTCCTGTTACCAGTCCTTTGTAACCTCTGTAGATCCCTTTTACTTGCAGGCCGTTGTAGATAGCGGCGCGTGTTACGGCGCGGATGGCGGCGTTCATGCCGGGAGCGTCACCTCCCGACGTTAAAATACCAATGCATTTTACTGCTCCCATGATGTATTTTATTTTAGAATTAGTGATTATCCTTGCGTCTTTTTTTGTCTTTCCGACTTTGCAAAGATACGAAAAAGCTGAAGCCTTCGGCAAGATTTTGCATTAATTTGCTGTTTTATTATTCGTCATGTCGTATCACGTAGTCTGTACACTCCTCATAATGGCAGGAGAATATCCATGCGCTCAACCTTCCCCATAGGCTTGGGCAGGATATAACAGACTCTGGCTTGATATAGTCAAGCCTTTGAGTAACCTAAAGTGGCACTTTAGCGGCGTAACATGGCACTTTAGCAGCGTAACCTGGCATTTTAGCAATGTAACCTGGCGTTGGGTGAAGGATGAATCTTTTCTACAGAAAAGTTGGCATACACATCCTTCACACCTTCACGAGCTTGTAAACAATTGTATGCAAATGAGTTGTTGTGAAAGCAAATCCTTCACACTCTGCTTCGTGTATGTACGTTGCATGTCGAGTGCGAAGATGCTGCTTTCACAGCATTCTATTGGTATGCAGGATATTAGGAAGTGTGAAAGCATGAGAGTCTAAATCTGGAAAATCCGTGTAATCCGTCCCTGATGGAAAGATTCATCCGATCTTCGTTTCAATGGCTTGCATGATTTCTTCCATCAGCCATTTGGGGGTTGAGGTGGCTCCGCATACTCCGATGGAACGTGTTCCGGCTATCAGAGTTGGGTCTATCTCTTCCACATTGTCTATGAGGTGAGAGTTCGGGTTCACTTTCAGGCATTCGCTGAACAGCATTTTGCCATTGGAACTTTTTTTCCCACTGACAAAGAATATCAGGTCGTGCGAAGCCGCAAATTCTCGTATGTTGGGGATGCGGTTGGCCACTTGCCGGCAGATGGTGTCGTAATATTGGAACGTCAGATGGGGGGCGATATGGGCTTGGATATATTCCACTATTTCACGGAATTCATGGAGTGACTTAGTGGTTTGCGAGTACAGGCGTATGCTTTTGTTGAAGTCAAGTTGCTTGGCTTCTTCCAGACTTTCTATGACAATGGCCTTTCCTGCTGTCTGTCCCACCAGTCCTAATACTTCGGCATGTCCGCTTTTGCCATAAATGACAATTTGCTTTTCCGGGTCGTCAGTACGGTTGTACTCTTGTTTGATGCGTTTTTGCAATTGCAGTACCACGGGGCAGGTGGCATCGATGATTTCGATTTGGTTCTTCCGCGCTGTTTCATAGGTCTCAGGCGGCTCACCGTGGGCACGCAGCAACACCTTGGCATGATGCAGGCGGCTGAATTCTTCGTGGTTGATTGTGATGAGTCCCATGGCTTTCAGGCGTTCTACCTCGCGGCTGTTGTGTACGATGTCGCCCAGGCAGTAAAGGGTTCCTCCTTTAGCCAGTTCCTCTTCTGCCTTGTGTATGGCTGTCACCACGCCAAAGCAGAAGCCCGAGCTTTTGTCAATTTCTACGTTTGCCATATTGTTATGTTTTCTATTCGTTCAGGCTTTCTCACATATCCGGTAATATGCTTGCAGCAACCATTCTTTTTGTTGGGCAATGCTTAGGTGGCTGTTGTCTAACAGCAAAGCATCATCGGCACGGCGCAGAGGGCTGACTTCGCGGTGCTGGTCTATGTAGTCACGTTGTTTCACATTCTCCAGGATGTTTTCATAATCAGCCTCCTGTCCTTTGTGCTTTAATTCATCATAACGGCGTTGGGCACGTATTTCGGGCGATGCGGTGACGAATATTTTCAGTTCGGCGTCGGGAAACACGGTTGTTCCGATGTCACGTCCGTCCATTACGATGCCTTTCTCGCGGCCCATTTCCTGTTGTTGGGCCACAAGTGCCTGGCGTACAAATGGCAAAGCGGCAATAGGGCTGACGTGAGCGGATACTTCCATGTTGCGGATTCTGTTTTCTACGTTGACGCCGTTCAGATAGGTGTCCGGTCGTCCGGTTGCCGGATTTATGCGGAAAGTAATGTGGATGTGTGGCATCTCTTTTTCCAAGCGGTCTGCATTCGGTTCATTCCCTTCAAACAGTCCGTTCTCAAGGGCATAAAGGGTAACGGCGCGGTACATGGCGCCACTATCTATATATATGTAGCCTATTTCTTTGGCCAGGTCTTTAGCCATGGTACTTTTCCCGCAGGAAGAAAAGCCGTCGATTGCAATGGTTATTTTCTTCATAAACTGAATTTTTGCACAAAGATAGGGGTTTATCTGCTATTTGCAGGCTTAGAGGATTATTTTTCTTCGGATTACTGTGTGGCGGGATTTTCTTGCCGGTAGGCATGTACGGTTGAAGGTGGTTGCGGGTTGTGTGAGTTAACAAACTTTGCATGTTGGGATAGAGGCTTTTGTTAGGAAAAGCGTATCTTTACAAAAAAAAGGAATATGAGTGCTAAACGGTTGATAACTTGCTTTGTTTGTGGAATTTGCTGCTCTCTGGTATGGGCACAGCAGAGGAAAGCTCAATCGGTAGGTAGACGTGCCGATTCTGTAAGGGTGGAGTGTGGAATGGATTCTTGCCGGATAGAGGTGATTCCGGATTCTGTCGGTCGGAATGACTTATGCCGATGGGATAGTTTGCACTATTCTTTAAGGCAGCAGAAGTCTTTCGAAAAGGTTTTTCACTTCCAATATGATGCCTTTCGGGAGCAGATGAAAGAGCCTTGGTTAGGAGACCTTTTGCGGTGCATCTTGTTTTAGGATGTTTTCTATCTTGCTTAAAAACAATGTGTGGCTGGGAGAGGGGCTTCTGAGCGATACCTTGGAAGTAAATTCGTAAGCTATACGAAGCCGATTGCTAAGCTATACGAAGCCGATTGCTAAGCTATACGAAGCCGATTGCTTATATATAGGAAAGAATGTGCTGCTCTCTTACAGAATCTGCTTCTTCACTTTTTCTCCCTTATATATTATATAATAATGTGTCCATCTTTCCCCTTCCCGTTTCCCCGCCAGTTTCCTTGTTCTTATAACTGACTTGTTATCAGCGTATTTATAAAATATTTTTATAATTCCCGGAAAAAACCTTCGTGAGTATTTGGTGTTTGTGGGGATAAGGTGTACTTTTGCACCCGCTTTCGGCAAGGGAGCGTCGCTGTTTGAAAGGT
>DGYFI06202__coassemble_480_pt1 | contig 29801 bp, 22 predicted proteins | sample DGYFI06202__metabat2_high_PE_032 | metagenome-assembled genome bin DGYFI06202 | reverse complement strand
CAAAGGCCGCACGCGAACCGTAGATGGAACTGGCAGCGGCATCTTTCAGCACAGAGATAGACTCAATGTCGTCGGGGTTCAGGTTGTTCATGTTGCCTTCGATGCCATCAATCAGCACCAGCGTGGAAGCCGTTGAGCCGGTAGAGATGGTACCGGTACCACGGATGTTGATGTCCATCGTCTGACCCAACTGTCCTCCATAAGCACCGACCGAAAGATTCAGACCGGGCACCGTTCCCTGCAAGGACTGACCCAGGTTGGTTACAGGGCGCGACTTCAGGACCTTGGTATCCACCGTGGCAACGGCCTCGGTCAGGTTGGCGCGCCGCTGTGTGCCGAAACCTACTACCACGACCTCGTCCAGCACTTCGGCGTCCTCGGCCAGCGCAACCACATAATGGGCTGTACCCGCCTTTACCTCCATTTCCTGTGTCGTATATCCCACATAAGATATACTCAGGACTTCGCCCACACTGACATTAGGAATCGAAAACTTACCGTCCAAATCAGTAATGGACCCGCGTGTTGTGCCTTTCACGGCTACTGACACCCCAATAAGGGGTTCGCCCGTTTGCTTGTCTGTTACCACTCCGGTAACCGTCTTGGTCTGGGCACACACTTGTGTCAAAACCGACAGAAGCAAAGCAATGATTAAACAAAATTTCTTAACAAATATGATATTACTTTTAGGTTAATAATAAATTGTCATAACAAATATACAAAAGTTGTCTAAATATTGCAATATGCTCATCATAAATATGTTATAGTTATTTTATTTTCGTATAAATAAAAACATAAATGTGGATTAATTCTGCATCCGAAATATGTCTTTTCCGAAATAAAACAGTCATAAAACAAAACAAATTTGTCAATTTAGACACAGTTCGGAATACCCGAAAGTGGAAATCATAATAAGCCTTAAAGAAGAAAATAATTGGGGCAGAACGGCGAAAAATCTCCTTTTCCCACCATTTCACCACTCATGCAGATGCAGAGCACTCCACCGACATGCACCGCCGCATTTTAAAGAAAAAGAATAACGAAACGTACCGGCATTGCGGATACTGCGCAGGAAAAATCAGAGACGGATGCTGCGCGATGTCATGCCCGCTGCCAGCCTTTTTTCCTCTATACAGATGGGGCCTGCTGCTTATACGTTTGCAGTAAGGTGCCGGTACCGCTGAAGCAGGGTGCCAATACCGCCGAAGGAGAACACCTGCCCATTCAAACCCGGCAAGCCCCCGATAGACCGACAGTCGATGTTCCGGCTGGCAGAAGCACAAAAAACGACTTCTCCGCAAGCCTACGCATAAGGCTGTGGAAAAGTCGCAGTAAAACCAAGTTAAAGTCAACAGCCGGAAGAGACTGTCACCATAGAAGATAAAAAGGGTGGCAGCGCCTTTTTGCTCAATCCCCTACCCTCCGCAACGTAAAACAGTCAATATCCGGCGTCCAGGTATAGGGGCTGCACATCCGTACCACGTTATAGCCAGGATTCAACTTAACGGGAATAACCACTTGTACTACCCCGCAGGCAGGGTCTGACTCCAGGTCATCCAGCAGCACCTTATCCCCATTGACACTCACCTCGAGCTTTCTGTCCCTGATTTCGCGCCCGCTGCCAGCCGCAGGAACATACGATATGCACATCTCATAGCAGCCTCCCCGTTCGCTGTAGACTTCGTTCCATTCGGCATAGTTCTCGGCCTGGCCTCCCAGATTGCTGACCACCATGCCTCCGGAAGCACCTGCATAAGGCGCATAGACCACGGAGCGGGGTTTGGCCAAGTCGTTGTAGAGAGGCAGATAAGCCCACTCTGCCTCGTAACGTTCCGGCTCCAGACGTTTCCGGGCCTCCAGACGGAATATCTTCACACCGTGTGCCGGCACCAGGCAAGACAGGGTATCACGCACACTGCCTCGGTCTTTCCGCTCCACCAAGTCACGCAAAGCAGTCTTCCCCCCCAATTCCAGGGCAGCGAGAGGAACGGTAAGCGTACAAGCACTGTCGGTAGGATTATATAAAGCCACTGCACGTACCAGGCCACGTTTCTGCCCGATGTCCTTCACCATGACATAACAGCCGTCGACATGCTGCGCCACATAGGCTTGCAGGCCGAGCGGGTCTTGATTTAAAGCAATGAGTTCTTCGTTTTTAAGCAAGTTCAGCGAAGCTGTCGGAATGGTTGTCATGTCGCAACCAATCAACAAGGGCGACGACATCATGCACCACATGCCGAAGTGGGTCTGTTCTTCTGTCTGGGTCAGCCCGCGCCCTATCTCCAGCATATCCATGTCGTTATAATGTCCGCCGCCGGCATAGGCCGACAAATAGAGGTTCTTATGTATGATAGACTTAACAGACTGCCAGCTTGGGTTAATATCGGGACTGATACGCCACGAACGCGCCAACGCTTTCACCCAGGTGCCGGGATAGGCCCAACGGCAAATGTTGATAGCCACCTCCTTACGGGCCACCTCACGGATAGCCTCTACTATCTCGGTATAACGCTTTTCCTCGTCCAAAGCCAGTTGCTGGCCCGCCCCGCAATAATCAATCTTTATGAAGTCGAATCCACAATGGTTAAAGAAGAAGTCGGCATCGGCCCTTTCATGTCCATACAGCCCCACACCTACCCCGTGCGTGTCGGCATCCCACAAAGAGCCACAGGTATTGCTGCCGGCATCCGAATAAATACCGGCTTTGAAGCCCTTGGCATGAATATAATCGGCCACAGTGCGGATGCCGTTGGGGAAACGCTCCGGATGTATCTTCAGTTGTCCGTCGGCATCCCGCCCGTCAAAGAAACCATCGTCAATATTTATATATGAATATCCGACATCCTTCAGCCCCTGACTCAACATCGCGTCAGTCTGCTTCTTAATCAATTCCTCACTGATGTGAATACGATATGTATTCCACGAGCTCCAGCCCATCATGGGAGGAGCAAAAGATGCCTCTTGGGCATGCAGTCCGCTTGAAACACTCCCGCAAAGGAGCATGCCGAACAAAGCGGACAAAATCGTATGCCGGTGAAATAATGGTTTGTCCATGGTCACGAACCTATCAGTAAAAGAAAAGGCAGGAAGAGTCCGGGAATATCTGCCCCTGCTCTTCCTGCCTCCTATCAAACAATATTCTATCTGCTCAAACAGACTGGATGGCAACCTGGCCTTTATTGTCCAAGTTCCTCAATACCCTTCAAGGCAGTCTTTGCCATTGCATCCTCAGGGTTGATAGCCAGAATCTTGTTCCAATACTCCTTAGAAGTCGGATAATCAGTCTGCAGCATATAATAGTAACCCAAATATCTGTAGCACTCCAAAAGCTGCGAATTATAACGCGGATCGTTCTTAGCCAGAAGCATTTCGGCCACCTTTTCATAATAAGGCTTAGCTAAACCCTGCGTTGTTTCAGGGTCTCTGGCAGAATTGGTACGAGCACGCCAGAAGTTACCGATGTAGTTATCGGGAGCCACTTCGGCAATCTGTGCAAAAATAGTATCTGCCTGAATCAAGGCATTCTGTCTCATCTCGAGAGTAACCTTTACAGAGTCGGTAGAAGTACCCTCATCGTAATACAGACGGCCCAGTTCGAAAGTATTGGCCATGCTCTTTTCTTCAGCAGGAAGTGCATCGCAATATCTGTTGTAAGCCTCGATAGCCTTCTCATAGTCGTTGTTGCCAGCATAAGCGTCCGAAATCTGCTTCAGCAAATCCACCGAAGCCGTATCCATCTCGTATGCCTTTTCGTACTGGGTGATGGCACCAGCGAAGTCGTCTTTAGCGCTGAGCAGGGCACCGTAGTAACGGTAGTCCAGACCGGAATAGTTGACATCCTTCAACTGGTTGAAGAACTTGTCGGCAACACTTACCGCTTCGTCATAACGCTTCATGTCAATGTAGTTGTACATGGCGAGACGATTGAAGCCCGTATGGTCGGGATTCTTCTCCAAACCTTTGTGGGCAATCTCCAGCGAAGCCTCAAAATCCTTGTTCATGAAAAGAGCGAAAGCGTAACTCAGGATATCGCTCTCCGTAGCCAAGTCTGTATGAATAAAGCTTGCATAAGCATTCACAGCTTCATCAAAGCGGTTGCTGGCATAATATACCTCAGCCAGTGCCTTATCGGCCTCTTTCATGTCAGGGGCCAGCTGCTTGAGCTGCATCAGTTTCTCGATAGCCATCGTAGGACTTGCCGACTTGTAAGCACGTGCATACTTCAGATAAGCCTCGTAGCAGTTGGCATCGAAATAAATAGCCTGTTCATACATCTGGCAGGCAGTACCTACATCTTTCTTGGCCAAAGCAATATCACCTTCCATCAGAGAGACCTTCGGATTCTGCTTGTCGGCTTTCTTGGCTTTTCCAATCAACTCTTCCACTTGCTCCATCTTCTGTGCGTCCAGATAGACTTTAGTCAGTGCCAGAATAAGATCTACATTCTTCTTGTTCTTACCTTTCGTCAGTTCCTCGGTCATATCCCAGGCCTGGTCCGGGTTCGACTTAATCAGTTCTTTCACCTGATTCACGCCAGCCTTCCATTCAGATTCGGGCGTTTGCGCAGAAACCATACCTGCAAAAAGCAGACCTACGCAACATAAAACAATTCTACTCTTAATCTTCATACTTCTATCTTATAAAAAAACAATTATTCGTCTTTCACATTCACGATACGCACAGCCTGCGTAGCCGGCAAAAGTCCCGACTTCTGGATAATCAATTGTCCGCGATAGGAAGTGAGGAAACCGGAGAATCCCCAGCACAGCCCGTTGCGCGGGTCGTTGACTAAAGCATAAATATCACGGCTCAGCGGATAATCACCATAGTAAAGATAAGCTTGATAAGGTTTGAAGCTATTCTCAATGTTGGGACGTGTAGATTGGCTGACCGACATGACACGGACTTCTTTATTGAACGAGAGTCCCGTGCTATCATTGCGGTCGCTCAGCCAATTCACACCGATAATGCCCATGGCACCGGGTGTCTTCGAAACGTAGTTAATAACTTCCTTATTGGTATTCAGAGCGCTGACATTGCCTGCAAGCTGCTTGCCACGACAAATGGAATCAATAGCGAAACGCACTGTACTTGAATTCTTGTTATCAAACACCAGCTGAATTTCGCCCAAACGCGAATCCGGATATATATCTTTCCACTGTGTCTTCTCACCGGTAAGGATGCCGCGAATGGCATCTACGCTGATAAGCGAATCGGGATTACTGAGGTTCGTAATCAGAGCCAGACCATCGGTGGCAATCTTGATTTCCTGCGGAAAGAACTTACGACTATTGAAAGAATATTTTTCCTCAGGTGTCAGCCTGCGGCTGGCAATAACCAGCCGCAGGCTGTCCTTGAGCAAGAGGTTGACAGCTTCCACCTCAGTCACAAAATGCGGGACGATATCCGCTTGGGGATACAAAGCCTCAAAGACATCGATTTCTTCCTCCACAATAGGACGGAAGCTTTCATCGGCCGCGATGGCCACAGTCCCGGTGGTGTACGTGTCTGTACGCCCATCCTTTGCTTTTTGCTTACAGCCCACAAGCAGGAAGCCCACCATAAGGAGCCAAAGTCCAAACTGTCTATCTCTTTTCATAATACATGCTTAATTCAGTTTAAATCTGACAGGCAGAGTAAAACGTGCAGCAACTGCCTTACCGTTCTGACGACCAGGAATCCATTTCGGCATGCTCATAATCGCACGTACTGCTTCCTTATCGCAAGAGGGGTCAAGGCTACGCATCACCTTCACGTCACGGATTGTACCATCCGAACCTACCACGAACTGGCAGACTACCACACCCTGCGTTCCATTTTCTGCAGCGATAGGGGGATAGTGGAGGTTCTTACTCAACCAGGCCATCATTTCTGCATCACCGCCGGGGAACTGAGGTTTCTGTTCCACCATATCGAATACCTGCTCTTCTTCGGGAGCTTCGGTAACGATTTGCTTCAGGTCCTCAAGAAGTTGTCCGCCTTCTTCGTCGGTACCTTTCACGTCGGCGATAGAGATGGTAACCTTACTTTCTGTCAGTTCTTCCTGACTCTTCATTTCGTCTTCATCAGCCACTTCCTCGTCTTTCTTAATGACAGGGGCCGTAAACTTGATGGAGCTCTTCAGTGCGGGAGGTGGAGGCTCCACAGGGCGTACTTCCTCCACTTTCTCTTCCTGTTTTACTTCGGGTTCTTCCAACTGCGAGAGCGTGGTTACCTCGGTCATCACCTCTTTCTTTTCAGGAGTAACCATCGTAATCAGCTTCGGGATGGAGAAGCCCACCAATGCAATCACAATTACCAGTATGACGGAGAACGTCAAACGTCTCGGTGCGCGGGCACGCATCTTATACGCGCCGTATTCCTTATTTCTGCCTTCAAAAATGAGGTCACACCATTCACGAGAGGTCAAATCCAATTTTGCCATAATTTTACTTCTTCATTTAGGTGTTACACATTATTGAGCCAGATTTTCAGCACCGTATGAGCCTTTACTTTCAAAGTTCTTGATAAGGAACTCATCGCCTTCGGCCATATCTGCAATCACATACTTACCGATATTGCAAATCTGCATCTCATCGAGCGCGTCAATCAGATTCTTGTAAGAAGCCTCGCCTTCGGCCTTGATGATGACAGTCGGAGTATCATCTCCGCTTTTGATTTCAGAGAGCTGCTCCTTATATTGCTCTTCGGTTATCTTCAGATCATCTCTGTCCTTCTTCAAGTCATTCACCTTCTGCACAGCCACGCGGTTACGGCGGAGAAGCATGGCACGGAGGCCGTCAGCCTGATACGAGGTTTCCTTCAGCGAGTTATAATCTTCGTAATTAGGTTCCCCTTCGTAGTAATACAGCTTATCTTCACCAGCCAGCAGAAGCGTAATAGCCTGTGAGGCCTTTACCTTTGAGCGCTGCTCATCGGTGATGTTCTTGTCGTTACTCGGCATGCTTATTTCCATCGTCTGAGGCTTGCTCAGCGTGGTACACAGCATGAAGAAGGTAATCAGCAACATGTTCATGTCCACCATCGGCGTGAAGTCCACGCGTACGGTCATCTTTTTCTGTTTGCTGTTGCTCTTCTTGCCGCCACTTTCTTGTATTTCTGCCATATTTGATCCTTTCCAATTTATTCTTCAGAAGTGGTCTTCAGCGTAGTAATCAGATTGTATCTGTTCTCGTGAAGATCCTGAAGTGAGTTCATAACATCTTTAATTGTGGAATAAGGAGTGGTGGCATCAGCCTTGATGGCAATACGCAAGTCCTTGTTGATAGCACGGGCGTTACGCATCCAAGCCTTGAACTCATTGTTCAGGCTGTCCGTCGGAATGCCGGCATCGGGGCTTTTCAGCAGTTCGGTTTGCTTTTCTTCCGGCTGAGCCAAGAAGGCCTTCATGTTCTTCATGGGCACCCCGAAGGTGCTTGCCACCATGAATTTCTTGGTTTCCTCGGCCGAGAACTGCACTCCATATTCCTGTCCCATGGCACCCAGCAGTTGCTCCAGGTCGCCCTGTTTATCCAGGCTCATGAAGACTTTTCCATCCTGCGCAATCAGAATCTGGAGGATATTGGTCTCCGGAATCTTGATTTCGGACACCGAACCCGGCACGTTCACCTTAACGGGTTCCGGTTTAACGAATGTAGAAGTCAACATGAAAAACGTCAGCAACAATACTGTCACGTCACTCATCGCCGTCATGTCGATGAATGTGCTTTTCTTTTTGATTTTGACTCTACCCATAGTTGTAAATTAAAAAGTGAGAAATTAGACTGGAAGTCGGCGAAGGCGCAAGCTACACACCCTGCCTCTCCATTTTATAATTTACTTATGCGTAGCGGCAAATGTCTGTACGATAGAAAAGCCTACTTCGTCGAGAGCGAATGTCAGTTTATCAATCTTGTTCGTGTAGTAGTTATAAGCGATTACGGCCAATGCACCAGTCAAGATACCGAAAGCTGTGTTGATCAGGGCCTCAGAGATACCTTGTGACAGAGCCATAGAGTCGGCAGAACCACCGGCAGCCAGAGCGGCGAATGAACGAATCATACCGATAACCGTACCGAGCAATCCCATCAAAGTACCCAGTGTAGTGATAGTACCGATGATAGGCAGGTTTTCCTGCATCATAGGCAATTCCAGCGCAGTAGCTTCTTCCAGTTCCTGCTGGATAGCCAGCTGCTTCTGGTCTTTGCTCAGAACGGTGTTGTTTTCCATTTCAGAATATTTCTGCAGAGTTGCGCCTACTACGTTGGCAACAGAACCACGCTGCTTGTCGCACAGAGCCTGAGCCTGAGCCATGTCGTTGTTAGCCAGAGCTACCTTGATGTTGGCAACGAACTTAGCCAAAGAGCCATGACCGAAAGCGGCACGGATAGCGAAGAAACGCTCGATAGACAGAGCAATAACTGTGAGCAACAGGGTCTGGATCACAGGCACGATGACACCACCTTTATAGATGGTTCCCAGGAAGTTTCCGGGCAGCGGGTGATTGTTCGGGTCGTTGTTCATAAAGTTGGCGGGGTTACCCAACACCTGAGTGTAAATCAGAACGGCTACGATAAAGCAGCAAACGATTACGATCCACGCAGACTTAATGCCTCTGAAGCCTACGTTCTTTTTTTTGTTTTTTGTTTCCATAACAAATAAGATAATGAAATTAGTTAATAAATAAATATAGGAACAATTTGTTGTTTTTTCAGTTTCATCTGCTCGTTTCCAGAAAGATAAGACGTACAAAGGACAGTACAAAGGGGTAACGTATCATGGCAGCACACAGGCCGGATTTTGTCCGTCGTGCGGTTAAGGTTATGAAACAGGTGGACCGTCATGCGGCCACAACCCCTAACAGATGTCTTTTCCATCGGCCATTCCTTCCAAAAGATTTGCATTCGTTTTTCTGTACAACATTCTTGCAGTACTTTCTCCCGTATCCGGCTTGAAAGATTATACTACAATGTTTAAAACGCGACAAATTTAAACCAATAATTCAGATATGTCAAACAAATCGAGCGGAAATTCGGCGTTATAGCAAATTTTAACGCTACAAGAACGATTTTTTCATAAGAGAAGAAGGGTAATTTAGGGAAGAAAAGACAAAAAATACATTTTTCTACGTTGGAAAGGGACTGCCATTTCTTTTCAGGGCAGATATAACGGAAACAGCCCTAAAGGTTATTGCCATGCTTGGTCTTTCTTCCTTTGAATTGCTTTTCGTCCATGAATGTTCCGGAAAGGCAGGATGCACGAACCGGTTCCTGCACGGCCTGCATCTGCGGGAGACAGAACTTCACAACACACATGTTATCAATCTGTTACATCAAATATATAAGACATCTGGTTCTTATATATAAGAAGTCCGGTCCTTATATATCAGGCATCTGCGCCTTCTATATAAAGACCGGAGCTATTGCATATAAGCCGTGGCACTCAGTCTCCCTCCACGCCCATTTCCTTGATAAGGCGGGTGGCTCCCCCATACTTTCCGATAATGAAAAGCACATAACGGATGTCTACGCCGATGGTACGTTGCAACCGGGGTTCGTAGAGCACGTCGCTACTCATCGCTTCCCAGTTGCCATCGAAAGCCAAGCCCAACAAACGGCCGCGGGCGTCAAACATGGCACTTCCCGAGTTGCCCCCGGTAATGTCGTTGTTTGAGATGAAGCAGACCTTCATCTCGCCGTCGGAATCGGCATACGGACCGAACTGCCGGGATTCGAGCAGGCGCAACAGTTCGGGCTGCACTGCATAAGAGGGGTCGCCGGGATGTTCGCGCACCTTTTCGAGGATGCCGCGCGAAGTGGTGAAGTAATTATACACTGCGCCGTCATACGGTTCGTAGCCGCACACGGTGCCGAAACTAAGACGCATCGTAGAGTTGGCGTCGGGGTAGAAACGACGGTCGCTGTACATCCGGCGCACCGCCGCGTTCAGCAGGCGTTCGCCCCGCCCTATCTCACGGGAAGGCAGGAACATGTCGAAATGCATTTCAAACAGTTTGGTCAACAGGTCTATGCCCAACGTCACGGCAGGGTCTTCGTAGATGTGATAAGTCGTGTCACGCGCCAGGAACCGCTGCAAGCCACGGGGAGTCACCAACTGTGTGCGGGCGTAAAGCTGGTCGACATAAGCCTTGGTATTGCCGGCATAGGCAGAATCGATGACGTGATACAAGTCCGGCCAGTAGACAGAATCCACTTTGGAACGGTAGACATCAAGCAGGGCGGCAAAGACCTGCTTGTCCAGCTGTGGATTCAGGTTGGTGTATTGCTCGACAATCTTTTCCATATTGGCCACCACCGCCTCGTGTTCGGCCTCAAAATCGAAGTTGAGGATGTTCAGGGCCATCTGTATCAATTCCGGTCCGTTAAAGAACACTTCTTCAAAATAAGCCTCCGCACGGTTTGTGGCACGACGTGCCCGATAGTTCGCCTGCAGCGTATCCAGCAGTCCCAAAAGCTGCCTGCGCTCGCGGGGGGTCTGCTCTATCCAGCGGCGCAGTTCTTTTTCCAGCGCCTGCTTTTTCTCCACCACCTGCAAACGCCGGATGGCCCGGTTCATCCCGATAGAGTTTTTCCAATAATTAGAGCTTTCATCGTATTTCGAAGCATACATCAGGCGAATGGTGTCATTGGCTTCCATGGCCCGTTGCCAGATGCCCTGCTTCACCCCACGCACGTCTATCTGTGCCTGGTTGGAACCAGCCACCCTCTCTTCGATGCCGAAAGAAGAAAGATAACGCTCGGTGTTCCCCGGATAGCCAAGGGTCATGCAGAAGGAGCCTTCCGTATAGCCTTCCAACGAGACAGGGGCTGCATAAGCAGGATGATAGGGCACGTTATCTGCCGAATAAGGGGCGGGCATGTTGTCTTTACCGGCATAGATGCGGAAGACGGAGAAGTCGCCCGTATGGCGGGGCCATTCCCAGTTATCGTTTTCCCGCCCGAACTTACCCACCGACGAAGGCGGAGCGAAGACCAGACGCACATCGGTATAATCGCGGTAGACGGAAAGCCAGAATTCATTGCCGCCATAGTAGGCATCGACGGCTCCTACGACGGTAGAATCTTTATCCCTCACCTCGCGCTCTATGGCCCACATCACCGAGTCGACGGCCAGCGAACGTTCTGTCTCATCCATGTCGGGACGCACGACGGAAAGCACGCGGCGGGTCACGTTTTCTTGCTTCACCAGAAAGCGCACAAACAGGTCGGGACAGGGCAGTTCATCGGCATAATCCGGTGCCGAGAAGCCGTCGGTCAGGTAGTCGTGGTCTACGGTGCTTAACTGGCGGATGCTGCTGAAGCCGCAATGGTGATTGGTAAGCACCAGTCCTTCAGTGCTCACCACCACTCCTGAACAGAATCCGCCGAAGCTGACCACGGCATCTTTCAGCGAAGGGTGCTTCGGGTCATAAAGTTGGCGCGGCGAAAGTTCCAGCCCTAAATCTTTCATGGCACGGCGCGTATTCCGGTCCATGTTACCCAACATCCACATGCCCTCGTCGGCCTGCGCCAGGGCCGTCGCACACACACAGGCAACGGCAGTCAACAAATGTCTTAGTCTCATCATGGTCTTTGTTTATCATTAAGCAGTTAGAGGGAGGGAAAGGGAGTCATCGCTTCGCCCAAGGAGTGAAAGGCCAATAGTAAGCCAATGAAAGGTATTGGCCTATAACTCTTTCTACTCCCTTTGACTCCTTCTAACTACAAACTCCATATCTTCATATTATCAAAACCTCCACAACCAGCTGTCCAGCATCTCGCCCGGCGACAATCCGAACCCCTCGCTCTGCTGCAGCCGCTTCTTCAGGCGGGATTTCTGCTGGGAGACGGACGAGGGCGACACCGCCATCAGGATGGCTATCTGCGAGACGGTGAAGCGCAGCTTGATGAGGATGCAGTATTGCAGGTCCACGTCCGTCAGTTGGGGGAAACGCTCCTTCAGGCGGACGGTGAAGCGGTTGTAGATGCTGTCGGTCAGCAGGGCCAGCTTCTTCCACTCGCCTTCGCCCAGGAACTTGGGCTGACGGCGCAACAGTTGCACCAGGCTGTCGCGGCGGATGAGTTCTTCCACCAGGGCCTGTTCGTGCGCCTCCAACTGGCGAAGCCGCTCGGCTTGCTGACGCAGGATGCGTTGTTCCTCCGTGTCGTACTTGTCCCGATAGTGGTCCAGCGAACTTTGCAAGCGTTGGTTCTCCGCGTCGAGTGTCTTGTTCTGTTGCTGCAGGGCATCGATGGCGGCTTGCAGTTCATCTTGCTGGGCTTGCGACTCCTGGTGCTCATCGGCCAGTTGGGCTTGTAGCAGGGCGATGCTCTGGCTATTCTGGTGGAGGGTCTCTTCGTTGTCGTGCAGACGGATGGCGTCTTGCCTCAGTTGCTCGCGAATGCGGCGCAGGCGGCGGCGATAGGCCACGGTGAGCAGGATGATAATCCCCAGCAAGGCGACAGCCAAGGAGAGGCCGATGATGACGCTGCGGTCGCGCTCCATCCGGATACGGTTACGCTCGTTGGCCAGTTGCTCGTTGTCGTACTTCTCCTTGATTTCGGCCACTTGCCGGGACAGTTGTTGCCGCAGGGCGAGGGGCTGGTAGTAGCGCATGGAGTCGGCAGCCCAGACGGAGCGTGCATATTGCTGCTTGGCGCGGTAGTATTGGAACAGCAGGTCGTAAATGTTGTAGCGCAGGTTGTTGCGGTCGGGCAAGGTCATGGCCTCGTCGATGTACACCTGTGCCGAGTCGGGCTGGTCCAGTTGGAGGTAAGTCTGGATGAGCGTTATCAGGATAGGCTGCTTGCTGTCGGGCGTCTGGCTGGACAGGTAGTCTTTGGTTTCCTTCAGCAGCGGCAGGGCTTCGAAGGGTTGCTGGAGGGTCATGTAGAGCACGGCCAGTTCGTATTTGCTCTGCATCTCCAAGTATTGGTCTTTGGTCAGGGCAGCCAGCCGGGTGGCTTGGCGGAAATGCTCCACGCCTTCTTCCGGGCGGTTGTAGAGCGTGTCTTCGTGTATGGCCACGAAGTAGAGGCGCCCCATGTACATGTGCGCCAGAGCCAGGGCAGCGGTATCTCTGCATGCTTCGGCCAACTGCAGGAAGCGGCTGGCGGTCTGGGCGCCTTCGTCCTTCAGGTGGGTGCGTTGCAGGTAGAAGCTGGTGAGCAGTTGCCGGCAGCGCATTTCCATCCGCGGGTCGCCGCTCTCTAAGGCGGCTTGCAGGGCTTGCGAATAGACCTGTTGCGCCTGCTCCATCTCGCCCCGCCACTCCAGACTGCGGGCATGGAGCAGGAGGGCTTCGGTTTGCTCCGCGGGGGTGCCGTGCCGCTCCAGATAATCAACAATGGGAACAATCAGCGAGTCATTGACGCCCCGGTTGGTCTGCGCGGCGGTGAGCCAGGCTTGTGCCAGTTGGTAGAGGACGCGCTCGTGGCGGTCGGCAGGCGGCACCAGGCGGTTAATGGAATCGAGCAGGCGGACGTCTTTTTCATCGCTGCTATTGTGCGTGGAGAGGATGAGGTCGAGCCATGCTTGCTGTCGGGCGGCCAGGACAGTGTCGTTTGTACGGCTGCACGAGGTAATGGCTGTACAGGCCGCACACAAGCTCATCAGGAAGAAAAGGAGATGTCGCATAGTTTCTATGTATTCCAAAAACACCGCAAAGGTACTCTTTTCTGCCTCTTGCTCCAAGTCCGGCCCCTGCAAAGTGGGAAAAACGGGCACGGCGACCCGCTGTGGGCTACATGCGGCTGCGCTGCTCCTGCCCGGCACCCGTGCCTTTGTACTTGCTCTTGGCGGGGTTGAACTTGTAGCGGAGGGTCAGCGTGATGCTGCGACGCGATTGCGGGTTGACCCTTATCAGGCGGTCGCCGCCATAGAGGGTGGCGTCGCTGCCGGCGGAGTTGAAGAGGTCGCGTCCCTGCAACTGCAGGCTGAGGCGGTCGTTGAGGAATGCCTTGCGCAGGCCGACGTCCACCGACCAAGGAAGGTTGTCGAGATGATAGTTCTCCTGGTCGCCGCGCGTGGTGAGCGAGGCATCCACGTCTAATGTCAGTCCCCACGGCAGGCGGATGTTGTTGCGCCAGCTGAAGTTGCCCATGGGGGTATTGAAGTTCTTCTGCGTGCCGCCGGGCATATCGACCAGGTACCATTGCTGGAGCATCATCAGCGTGAGCTGGGGCGACCACGGGCCGAAGGTGGGCGACAGGCTGAGGGTGAGGTAGAGCTTGTCGGCGTCACCCTTGTTGAGGTAGGTTATCAGCGAGATGCTGGGGTTGTCCTCCGAATAGGCCCCGGTCTGCTGGATGATGAAGTCCTTGATGCGTGTATAGCGTGCGTTGAAGTAAATCCACTTCCACGAAATGTCCGCCGACAGGCGGTGGATGAGGGAAGGACGGAGCAAGGGGTTACCGCCCTCGTAGGTGTAGCGGTTGGCATAGGTGATGTTGCTGCGCAGCAGGTAATAGCTGGGGCGGTCGATGCTGCCGGTATAGCTCAGCGAAAGTTGCGCCTTGCCCACGGACAGGGAGAGCGAAAGCGTAGGAAACACGTTGTCGTAGGTTCGGCTCTGCTCGTCCACCCGGACATCGTTTTCGTAATAATCGGAAGTGATGTGCTCGTAGCGCATACCCGCCGTGGCTTGCAGCTTGCCGAAGCTGCGGGCATACTCCAGGAAGGCAGAACCGGCATTCTCCTCGATGTTGCTGTAGTCGTTGTCCAAGATGCCTTGGTCGTTGATGTAGGTGTTCGTATGGTCGGTATAGGTGTACTCGCCGCCGAAGGACAGATTGCCTTCCCACAAGGGACGGCTGACGATGAGCTTGGCGGCATAGAGGGTGTTCTCGTCCTTGTTGTAGCTGGTGACGTTCTGCTCCTGCATGGCTTCGCCGACGGTGGTGTAGTGTTCCCACGTGTCCTGGAAAGACTTGCTGTACGCCCACAGGCCGTCGGCATTGAAGTCGATGTTCCAGTCGCCCGCCTGCCCGTTGTAATAGACGTTGAAGGTGTGGCTGGTGGAGGGGTTCCTCTGCCGGTTCCGGCTGATGTTCTCTTCGTAAAGTTCATCGTCTCGGAACACATGCGAATACAAGGGATTGATGTCCCACCAATCCTTGGGCGTGCGGTCGAAGTCGTAACGGACGCCTATGGAGTGGTTTTCGTTGAACTGGTAGTTGAGCGAGAGCATGGTGGAGACGTTATGGAAACCTCCTGTTGTAGAAATAAGGCTCTCCTGCCGCCATGTGTTGTCCAGGAAAGTCTCTGTGGTCAGTGTCTTGTTGTCCTCACCGGAGAATTTCGAGCCATAGAGCATCCCGCTGAGGTCGAAGCCTCCTTTGCGGTAGTTGAAGTTGAACTGGTCCAGCACAGTCCAGCCGTATTGGTAGCGGGTGAGGAAGCGGTTGTTGAAGCCGAAGCCTTCGCCCTGCGGCTTTTTGGTATAGATGCGCACCACCGCCTGCACCTCCGCATCGTAGCGGGCACCGGGATTGCGCACTACTTCCACCCGCTTGATGTTGTCGCTCTCCAGTTGGTCCAGCTCCGAAGCGTCACGCATCTTGCGTCCGTTGATGTAGATTTCCGCCTCGCCCGAGCCGAATACGTTCACCGTCCCCTCGTCGGCCGATACGCCGGGCAGCTTGTTCAGCAGGTCGTTGCCCGTGCCCGCCTGTTCCAGGATGCTGCCCTGCACGGTGGTGACCTGCGCATCTCCCTTCAGCCGCACCTTAGGCAGGTCTGCCTTCACCACCACCTCGCCCAGCATCTGCGCGTCGGGCTGCAACTGGAGGATGCCGAGGTCTTGCCCCGTACATTCCTTATATAGCGTCGTATAACCGATGGAAGAGATGCGGATGAGCCGGTTCCGGCACGCGGAGTTCAGGACGAAGGTGCCGTCGTCGCCGCTCACCACGCCCGCCACGAAAGCGGAGTCGGGCAAGGAGAGCAGCACGATGTTGGCATACGGCAGGGGTTGATGGTTCTCGTCGATAAGTTTTCCCGTGAGGGACTGCGCCCGCACGGCAAAGGTTGCCAGCAGGGACAGACAGAGGAATGCGATTCGTTGTTTCATGAGTTCTGTTCGTTAAAGGGTTATTTTGCTCTGCCAGACGGGCCATACCGCCCCATCCGTTGCATTGCGGGAGCAAAATTAGTGCATTCCTCCGGTACGACCGCGCGACACGCCTCTACAGCCAGGAAGTCCTAAAACAACGATTATCAATCAGATAAGAAGATTCCCACCCCGGTTCATCTCTACTCAGCTCTTCCGCTTCGCGAAACGCCGGCCTATCACCGGCCAGTGCGACAGCGGCAGGTCGCGCCGGATGATATACGCCACGAACACCAGTAGCAGTACAGTCCGCCACAGCAAGCGCAACCCCAAAGAGTCTATCGGCATGTATTCGCCTGCCGCATAAAGCACGGCTGCCAGCAAGACATACGTACCGATGCCGCGCAGGTCGTAGCGGATGGGATATTTCTTCTGTCCGACAAAATAAGAAAAAAGCATGGCCACACCGTAGCCGGCAAATCCGCCCCACGCACAGGCCATGTATCCAAACCGGGGCACCAGTGCCACATTGACAGCCACCAACACCGCACAGCCCGCCAGCGAAAACCAGGCTCCCCAACGGGTCTCGTCTATCAGCTTGTACCAGAAAGAGAGGTTGAAGTAAACTCCCATAAAAATCTCGGCCATCATAACAACCGGCACCACACGCAACCCCTCCCAATAGCTGCGGTCGATGAGATATTTCAGAATATCCAGATAAAACATTACCGCCAGAAAAGCCAATAACGTAAATATGATGAAGAATTTCATGACCAACGCATAAGTCTCGCGGTTGTCCTTATCACGGCTCTTACCGAACACAAAAGGCTCGTAGGCATAGCGGAAAGCCTGGGTCAGCATAGCCATAATCATGGCGACCTTGGCGCAGGCACCGTAGATGCCCAACTGCACGTTGGTCTCTGCCGGGTCGGGGTAAACAAAAGGGAAGATGATTTTATCGGCCACCTGGTTCAAAATACCGGCAATGCCCAGCACCAGCAACGGCAGGCAATAACGCAACATACGCCGCAACAAGACACGGTCCAGCACATAGCGGAAACCACTCAGTTCGGGCACCATACACACCATGATGACCGACGTACAGATGAGATTGAAGAGAAAAGCGCATCCCACGTCTTCGCCGTCCATGCCCACATAATACGCCATATTCAGCCCGATGTTGAGCACAATGAACAGCATCTTGAGAGCCGCGAAACGCAACGCCCGCTTGCGATAGCGCAGATAAGCAAAGGGAATGCTCTGCACTGCATCCATGGCTACGACAATCATCATCATGCCTACATACCACGGATGCTCCCCATATCCCAGCCAGTTGGCCACACAAGGCAGGAAGCCCAATCCCAGCGCCAGAAACACGACACAGCCTCCCGCTACAGCCAGCAATGTAGTGGAATACACCCGCATCGGGTCCTCGCCTTCGCGATTGGCAAAACGGAAGAAGCCGGTTTCCATGCCGCAGGTAAGCAATACCAGCACCAGTGCCACCCAGGCATAGATATTGGTCACTACTCCATATCCCCCCGACTCCACAGGCATGGACATGGTATAGACAGGTACCAGCAAGTAATTCAAAAAACGGCCTACAATGCTACTCAGGCCGTAAATGGCAGTATCTTTAGCAAGACTTTTCAGATTACTCATACGTATCAGCATTAAACGATGAAGATTTGCTTTCAACAGGCCCGGCAGTTTGTCGCCTGCCCGCACCTCTGTCTACCCGGAGCAAACGGAGGGTGTGTCACAATCACTATCATTAGCTTCGCGCAGAACCTCTTTTGACTATTTCATGAAGGTATAGCCTGTCATGTTGAGCAGAGCGAAGTCGAAACATCTCACATGACGCATAGTGAGACCCCTCGACTAAGCTCGGGGTGACAGACTATACCTTAATGAGAATGAAATAGTTAAAAGAGGTTTTGAGCGAAGCTAATGATAGGCAATATCTATTTTGACATACCCTCTACGAATCACCAAACAGACTTGCCTGCGAGTTATATCTGTTACGTCCCAGATGCTTATAAGCCAAGTCCGTAACTTCACGTCCACGCGGCGTTCGCTTGATGAAGCCTTCTTTGATGAGGAAAGGCTCGTACACCTCCTCTATGGTGCCGGGATCCTCCCCCAAGGCTGTAGCAATGGTAGTCAGGCCAACGGGTCCGCCGTTGAACTTGTCGATGATGGTCAGCAGCAGTTTGTTGTCGATGCGGTCCAAGCCATAGCGGTCGATATTCAGTGCTTCTAAAGCAAAGACTGCAATTTCGGTATCAATGCTCCCCGAACCTTTCACCTGGGCAAAGTCGCGCACACGTCGCAACAAAGCGTTGGCTATGCGGGGGGTTCCCCGGCTGCGCGATGCAATCTCCTGTGCTGCCTTGTTAGAGCAGGGCACTCCCAAGATACCGGCCGAGCGGCTCACGATGCCTGCCAATACACGGGTATCATAGTATTCCAGATGCAGATTGATGCCGAAACGTGCCCGGAGTGGCGCGGTCAGCAAACCGCTGCGCGTGGTAGCTCCCACTAACGTGAATGGATTCAGGCTGATTTGTATGCTGCGTGCCGAAGGTCCCTTGTCTATCATGATGTCGATGCGGTAGTCCTCCATGGCCGAATACAGATATTCTTCCACTACGGGCGAAAGGCGGTGAATCTCATCAATAAACAATACATCGTTCGGTTCCAAGCTGGTCAGTATGCCTGCCAGGTCACCCGGTTTGTCCAGCACCGGACCGGAGGTGATTTTAAACCCCACGCCCAGTTCATTGGCAATGATATTGCTCAATGTGGTTTTTCCCAAACCGGGAGGCCCGTGCAGCAGCACATGGTCCAACGCTTCCCCACGCAGGCGGGCTGCCTTGACAAAGATGCGCAGATTATCCACCACCTTGTCTTGCCCGCTGAAATCCTCGAACCGCAAGGGGCGCAGTACATTCTCGAAGTCGCGCTCCCTGCCGGTCACAGGCTGCTGGTTACGTATGTCAAATGATTCTTCTTCCATGTTTCGTTATTTTGGTCGCGAAAATAACGAATTTATGCTAATCCCTGCCATGGAAGCAGGGATTTTTTATGGGCAGAGTTTCAATCGGCCGGGCGCACCCGTCTGACAATCTCCAGTGCTTCGTGGCATTTGTCCGAGATGGTTTGCCAGTCCGAGGCGCTGATAATAGCCTTGGGAAACAGCTTGGAGCCCATCCCCACGCAAAAAGCACCGGCGCGGAACCATGCTGTCAGGTTCTCTTCGGTGGGTTCAACGCCTCCTGTTATCATCAACTTCGACCAAGGCATCGGGGCAAGCAGGCCTTTGACAAACTTCGGTCCCAACACGTCGCCGGGAAATACCTTGCACACCTGACAGCCGACCTCCTGCGCCGCACCGACTTCGGACACCGAACCGCAACCCGGCACATAAGGAATCAGACGGCGGTTGCACACCCGGGCTATCTCCGGATTGAACATCGGGCCGACCACGAAATCCGCTCCCAACTGCATGTAGAGTACGGCTGTAGGGGCATCCACCACCGAACCGACACCCAATGCCAACTCCGGGCACTCGGTACGCACGTAACGGATAACCTCCGCAAAAACCTCGTGCGCCATGTCGCCCCGGTTGGTAAACTCAAACACTCGGACACCTCCTTTGTAGCAAGCTTCCACCACTTGCTTAGCCACAGATGCCTCCTTGTGATAGAAGACAGGCACCATGCCTGTCTCCTTCATCTTATTCCAAACTGATAATTGGTCAAATTTTGCCATATCTGTTAAGATTCAAATCTTGATTAACTACACCTTACCGCTGCACTCTGCCCGAAGCATCACCACCGGCCAAAGCTTCGACTTCGGCAACGGAAACCATGTTGAAATCGCCGGGCAACGTATGCTTCAAGGCTGAAGCGGCAACGGCAAACTCCAACGCATCGGCCATCGACGGCTTCGTCAGCAGGCCATGAATAATTCCACCCGAAAAGGCATCGCCGCCACCCACACGGTCGACGATGGGGGCAATGTCGTAACGGCGCGAAACGTAGAACTCCTGCCCGTCGTATATCAGTCCTTTCCATCCGTTATGCGAAGCCGAATAAGACTCCCTGAGGGTAGAGACCACATACTTGAAGCCAAATTCGGAAGCCATGCGGCAGAATATGCCTTTATAGCCTTCGGCATCGGTCTGACCGGCTTTCACATCGGCATCGGGTTTAAAGCCCAGGCACAGTTCGGCATCTTCTTCGTTGCCGATACATACATCTACATACTGCATCAACGGACGCATGACAGACTGAGCCTTCTCCGTCGTCCAAAGTTTCTTGCGGAAGTTCAAATCGACAGAGACGGTCACGCCGTGACGCTTGGCAGCCTCACACGCCAGGCGGGTGAGTTCTGCTGCCCGGTCTGAAATGGCAGGGGTAATGCCCGACCAGTGGAACCAGTCTGCTCCCGTCATGACAGCATCAAAATCGAAATCCGCAGGTTCAGCCTCTGCCATCGACGAATGTGCACGGTCGTATATCACCTTGCTGGGACGCATGGCCGAGCCGCTCTCCAAATAATAGATGCCGACACGGTCTCCGCCACGGGCTATAAAATCCGTATGCACCCCATAGCGGCGCAAGGCGTTGACAGCCGCCTGCCCTATCTCATGTTGGGGAAGTTTGGTAACGAAGTAAGCCTCGTGCCCGTAGTTGGCGCAGCTGACAGCCACATTCGCTTCACCGCCGCCATAGACGGCATCAAAGACATCTGTCTGCACAAAACGGCTGTGTCCCGGTGTAGACAGCCGGAGCATGATTTCTCCTAAAGTAACAATCTTTTTTCCCATTACTTCTGTTTTTTATCGCATTTCCGTATAAGGAATCTTATCCATGTCGTTGTAATCCAGGTTCTCGCCTGCCATGCCCCAGATGAACATATAGTTGCTGGTACCGGCCGCTGCATGGATAGACCATTCGGGCGACATGATGGCCTGCTCGTTGTCCATCCACACCAAACGTTCTTCCTGCGGCTCGCCCATCAGGTGGCAGATGCGGTTGCCTTCGGGCACGTTGAAGTAGAAGTAAGCCTCGATGCGGCGGCTGTGGGTATGGGCGGGCATCGTGTTCCATACACTGCCCGGCTTCAGTTCCGTCAGTCCCATCTGCAACTGGCACGGTCCTTCTTCGAGCACGTTGGCCACAATCAGCTGGTTGATGACGCGGTCGTTGCTTTCTTCCATCTTACCGGCGGGGAAAGAATTGGATTTCAGGGTACCCTTGCGCCCGTCTATCGTCACCAACTGTGTCTTGTATGCCTTATGGGCAATGGCCGAATTGATGTAGAACTTGGCGGGATGGGCAGCGTCTTTACTCTTGAAGGTCACTTTCTGCTTGCCGCGTCCCACATAAAGCGCTTCTTTAAAGCCCAGGACATATTCCTGACCGTCCACTGTGACAATGCCTTCGCCACCGACATTGATGACCCCCAGTTCGCGGTTGTACAGGAAATAAGGAGCCTTCAACGGGTCGATGGTATCCAGCGAGAGTTCTTTGTTTACGGGCACGGCACCACCAAAGATAAAGCGGTCGTACATCGAATAGGTCACATTGATTTCGTCGGGCACCATTACTTTCTCCATCAGGAAGCTGCTCCGGAGCCTCTGGGTGTCATACGTCTTCACATCCTGCGGATGGCAGGCCACCTGCATCCGGTAATTCACTTGAGCATGGGCCGTAGCCACGGATGCTCCTAAAATCACAGCAAGAAATAGTTTCTTCATATTGGTTGATTATTAAAGTAAGTAATTATCAATTGAGCAAATGTGCAAAATCAAATATTGATTACTTATCCCGGTATTATGCTTTCTGTTCTACAGCCCCACTCTGCTTTCTGATGCGGCGATAATTCAACCAGACCATAAACCCGGTAAAGAGCACCAACAGGGCAGGTCCCGCATACTTGACAGACACCACCAAGTGGTAAATGACCCATGCAAATGGACTGGAAGCAAAGTCCAGCGACGCTGCATAGTCAAATCCTTCCGGAATCTTTACGGCCGCATCCTGCGTAGTGGCATATACATCCTTGGCTGCCAACGAGAAAGCGGGTGCCAGATTGGTGACGAAATAAACGCCAATCACCAGCACCACCAATCCGATGACAAATGTCTTGAACACATTTCCTTTGGTAATAGGCAGCACCAGCGGGAAGAGATAGAACATGCCTGCCAGCGATGCCAACGGCAGGAATTCATTTCCCGGCAGGATGACAGAAAGGAAAATAATGACGGGTATCAGCAGCAACGAAACGACCAGCGTGGCCGGATGACCGATGACCAACGCCGGGCTCATGCCGATGTTCAACCCGGAAGCGTTCTTGAATTTGCGGGCTATCAACTGGCGCGTAGCATCGGAAATAGGCATCAAACCCTCAATGAACAATCCCGTAATGCGGGGAATCAGTTCCATGACGGCTCCCATCTGTACGCCCAACATCAGAATCTTGGGCAATTCGTAACGGGCAAGCACCCCTACCAAGCACCCCACTATGACGCCCAGAAACAACGGCTCGCCCAACAGGCCAAAGCGTTTCTTCAGACCTTCGGCATCAATTTGTATCTTGTTCACGCCGGGTATCTTATCCAACATCTTGTTGATGGCCAAGGCAAAGGGTACAAACCCCGCACAAAACGGCTGGGGAATGGATATGCCATCCATCTTCTCGTAAAAGCCCTGAAACTGCTTCGATGTCATATCTGCAATGACTAACGTCAGGATGTAGCAAATCACCGCAGCAAAGAATCCCCACAGAATGCTGTCGCTGACAAAATAAACAATGGCACCGATGAAGGCAAAATGCCAGTAGTTCCAAAGATCGATGTTCACCGTACGCGTTGTCCGTGTCAGGAGCATCAGCAGATTTATTCCCAGACAGACAGGGATGATAAAAGCTCCTACCGAGGTATTGTAGGCTATACTGGCGGCAGCCGGCCAACCCATATCGAACACCCCCAACTGCAAATGATAAACATCCACTACATTGTTCAAAGCAGGCCCTAAAGCCGATGTAAGCAAAGCCGTCACGATGGACAGGCCTACAAAACCTACACCTACCAGCAGGCCGCTTTTAAGAGCCTTGCCCAATTTCACGCCTATGCATACGCCCAATATCGTAAAAATAATCGGCATCATGACCGGCGCTCCTAATCCCAGGATATAACTGAATACTTGTTCCATTTCTTTTCGTTAAAATATATAGTCGGTTTGTGTTCACTCTATTACTTAATCTCTACCAGTAACGGATGTTCCAGCCGCTGTGCATACTGATTCAGATAATCACACCAGGCTTCCATCGACGAGATGCCTGCCTTGCTCCAACCGCTTCCCCAATAATAGCAGAAAGCCGTACCGGGCTGATACGGGCTGATGCCCAGCACATGTCCTTCGTCCACACAGGCGTCCGACAAAGGTTCCTTGAAGACAGCGCCCACATAAATGACACCATTCCCTGCCTGTGCATTGTCCGTCGAATCGGCATAGGCGATATATCGCTTGTCTTTGTCATAACGGTATCCCTCCGGATTCTGCGGATGAATGACTATGCCCGCCGCAACTTCGGCCGGCTGAGAGAGATGCTCATAAGTCACCCATGTCTGGTTGAGGGACGAACCGGCATCGAGCGAGATAATCCGTTTTTCCACCACGGCCGTATCGCCCTTTACCGCCACCGGCGGGAAAGTCAGCTGCAGGGTAAAACGCAACGGTCCATTGTCTATAATCTCATAATCCTTGTAACAATAAGGATAGACGAGGGTCGAATCTATCCACAAAGCCGCCGTACCTCCTCCCAATGTCGGTCCCACGGCATAGCAGTCCATGCCATTGCCATGATCTACGTGGTAAGAGATGGCACGCGCCAGGCTGTCGGCGCGCATCTTTTCTCCGGCTTTCCGCCAAAGGGCAATCTGACGTCGGGCAGCCGTGTCCAGCTCCAGGGCATAGCGCTGTTCCAACACCGGCTGCCCGACGTTCTTCACCATGATATCATACCCATACGCACGTTCACCGGTCCGTTGCAAGGCAGGTCCGTAGGCTCGGTATCCGGACTTGTCGTTTTCCCAGGCTATATCGTCCAAGCGTTCCGGATACTGTCTGCCGCAAGCCACCGGCTGCACCGGCGCCGGCTGTCCGGCTTCCAGTTTGTAGACAGCCTGCTGGCGGGCTTTCAGACTCACAGGAAAGATAACCTGGCCGTCCGACAGCCGCTGGTAAGGAACCTCCGCGCCCGACTCGTCCCGAATGACAAATCCTTCGGCCGCCCAGGCATACTTGTTGACCAACTCCGGATAAGAGAACTCTGCCATCTCACCCGTCCGATCCATATCCGTCGGGTTCGAGACACTGACGGTCGGCCCGCCGGATGCACAACCCGTCAGGCCGAACCCACTCAACAGGCAAGCTACACCTATTGTATATATTGCACGCCAACCTCTCATACGCTTACTTGGGTTGCTTTCCTATATATGCCAGGATGCCGCCATCCACGTACAGGATATGACCGTTCACAAAATCCGATGCGTCCGAAGCCAGGAACACGGCAGGCCCCATCAGGTCTTCCGGAGTGCCCCAGCGGGCAGCCGGTGTCTTGGAGATAATGAACGAATCGAACGGATGACGCGAGCCGTCTGCTTGTTTCTCACGGAGCGGAGCCGTCTGCGGGGTAGCGATATAACCCGGTCCGATGCCATTGCACTGGATGTTGTATTCGCCATATTCCGACGCGATGTTTCGGGTAAGCATCTTCAGTCCTCCTTTGGCGGCAGCGTATGCCGATACCGTCTCACGTCCCAGTTCGCTCATCATCGAGCACACGTTGATAATCTTGCCGTGGCCTTTCTGAATCATGTCCGGTATGACAGCCTTGGCCATGATGAAAGCGGCAGTCAGGTCTATATCAATCACCTGGCGGAATTCATCCACGCTCATCTCCGTCATGGGGATGCGCTTGATAATGCCGGCGTTATTCACCAGGATGTCTATCACGCCCAGATTTTCCCGTATATCGGCCACCATGTGTGCCACTTCGTCTTCCTTGGTCACATCACAGATATATCCGCGCACCGGGATGCCCAGCCGGGCATATTCAGCCTTGGCGGCTTCCAGATGTTCCACACTGCGGCAATTGAAAGCGATTTTTGCTCCTGCCTCGGCCAATGCCTGTGCAATGGCAAAACCTATACCATAAGCGGCTCCTGTCACTAAGGCCACTTTTCCGTCCAATGAAAAATTTACCATGTTGTTTATCTCCTATAAGTAAGTAAATGTGCAAAACTAAGTGATACTAAGTAGTTGTTGATATTTAGTTTATATGATGGGGATCTGTCTTGTTGAGCGGAGCGCAGCGAAGTCGAAACATCTCAGAATGACAGACACCTCATTCTCCCTGATAGTATAAACTAATTATGAGCGGCTACTTAACTAAATGTGCAAAATTAAATGATAGGAAACACAGAGGCACGGAAACACGGAGAATAAATAGAAGGTAAAGGGCTCAGAGCCCAATTTTGTCTCCGTTGACTCTGTCCGCTTCAGGAATAAGACTCTGTGCCTTCGTGTCTCTGTGTTCCATTCATTTGTCGCAAACCAATTTTATTCTGCGGCTTTTCCGTGTTATTTCTTCAGCGATACATGACCGTCGATGGGGAAGTCCTTGCCGGTCCAGGCTTTCTGCGAGGTCCAGGGTTCGGCAGGGTCTGTCCAGAACGGATGGTCGGCCGGCAAGCCGAGAGGCAGATACACCAGCGAAGTCATATACAGGCTACCGTTATTGGTGTAATAGTTTGCCAAATCGGGCTGATGGCCAGCAAAGCCAAGTGCCAGGAAGCCTTTCTCATTGAAGTTTCCTTCGACGGCAAACATGTTCTGCATGACCTTTGTCAGTGCGGCACGCACCTGTCCGTTGCTGATGTTCTCCGGCATGCCATATTTCCAGGCAGCCAGCGCCATGGTCTGGAATACGCCCATGCGGTAGGTGATGGAGCGGCCCACCGGCGGGAAGGTTCCTTCCGGCGAGATAAGGCGCTCCAGGATGGTGTTGAAGCGTTGCATCCGCTTCACGGCCAACTTGGAGCTGACGTTCGACCAGAATTTGTTGGCTTCCAGTGTCTCCAGTACCTCTACATACATGGGGTGCATGACGAAGGAATTGTAGTAGTCGAAGGCGAATTCCGGACCGTCGGAATAGAATCCGTCGCTCAGGTACCATTCATTGATTTTGTTGGGTCCTACAGAGAGAACAAAGGCATCGGCTTCCTCGCCTACCGACAGGAGGAAAGCCTCGACCATCGTACGGAACAACAGCCAGTTGTTGTATGCCGGGCGAAGCACACGCAGGCCTTTGAAGCATTCGATGTAGCGCTGTTGCGTCACCTTGTCGAGCTTTTGCCACGTAGCTTCCGGGGCACGGAGGAAGCTCTCCACCAAGTAGGCGGCATCCACCAGCGTCTGGCTGGGGCAGTTCTTCCACAGCAGGTAATCGGGGCTTTCGGGATCCACGGCATTTTTATACGACAGCAATGCCCACTCGTGCAGTTGTTTGCGCATCTTGCCTTCTTCCGTATTATCTTCCGGGAGGGCCAGCCAGGGTGTGATGCCTGCCATGAGGCGTCCGAATGTCTCCAGATAAGCCACGCGCTTGTCGCGTCCGTCCCACGTAGGGCTATACTCCAGCTGCATATTCTTCTGCAACTCGCCTTTACTCATATTCTCCAGCACAGGCCGGGCTATTTTGTAGCACATCTCCGCCCATACCTGGCGGTCGTTTTTCGGTTCGGCGGCCCGGCAGAAACCGACCGTCACACAAAGCCCTATCAGAAGGGCAGCAAGTTGTTTTCTTTTCATGACTATTTACTTAAGTAATGGTGCAAAATTAAATGATACGGTGCTCGGATTCTGTGTTTCATTTAAGAATCCGATTGATTGCTTATTTGAAACAGGCAACATGGTTCGAAGCTGGGGAATCGGGCCTACTGTCTGCCGGGAACGGTTTCCGCCCCTGCCGGGAAGCGGCCCGATTCCTGCACTTCTTTGACATCTTACCTATTAATCTTTCTGTAATTAAGTAGTTGTTGATATTTAGTTTATATGATGTGTATCTGTCTTGTTGAGCGGAGCGCAGCGAAGTCGAAACATCTCAGAATGACAGACACCTCATTCTCCCTGATAGTATAAACTAATTATGAACGGCTACTTACTTGTTTTCTATCTCTTTCTTTCTCTTCAATGCCTCCAGATAGTAATAGTCGGCATAGTTCAGGGGCACATCAATCTCGCTGTTGTGCGGAATGCTGCCTACGCTATGCATCAGGATGAAGCGTCCGTTCTCGCCCAGCGGTGCCGTATAGGCAGGCGAAGCCAGCGACTGCATCATGCTGTCGGCATACGCCTTGTAGGTCTCTGCCTCGGGAACGTCGAAGGTGCTGATTTCATACAATGCCGAAGCGATGACCGATGCCGAAGAGACATCACGCGGCTCGTTGGGAATGTTGGGCGCATCCATGTCCCAATAGGGTATCAGGTCGGCAGGCAGGTTCTTGTGATTCTTCATGAAACGGAAGGTCTTCAGGGCCTGGTCCAGATATTTCCGGTCGCCCGTCTCCCGGTAGCACATCGCATAGCCGTAGACGGCCCATGCCTGTCCGCGCGACCACGCCGACTCATCGGCATAGCCCTGGGCAGTCTGACGGTGGCGTACCGAGCCGTCGGCGATGCTGTAGTCTACTACATGGTAGCAGCTGCCGTCCGGACGGAATTGTTCCTTCAGGGTGCGGTCGGCATGCGACACGGCCACTTTATAATAGGTGGAGTCGCCCGACAGTTTGGTTGCTTCGAAGAGGAGTTCGAGGTTCATCATGTTGTCTATAATCACCGGACATTCCCAGCCGCGCTTTGCCTGCCAGCTGTCGCCCGTGACATTCCAGCTCTGGATGACGCCCGGTTTCTCGCGGAAACGCGTGCAGAGCGACTTGGCTGCCTGCACCATCACGTCCTTGTAGGCTTCGTTGTGCGACAAGCGGAGTCCGTTGCCGTAACTGCAATTAATAATGAAGCCTATATCGTGATGCCACGTCAGGTTCTTGGCTTCATCCAATGCCTCGGTGTACTTCACAGCCAGGGGCAACAGGGTGGAATCGCCGGTCAGTTCATACAGATACCATACGCTGCCGGGGAAGAATCCGCTCCGCCAGTCGGCATAACCACAATAATAGACTTTACCTTCCGGTGTCATCGTTACCGGATTCAGGCATTTCCCGCTGGCTTCAATCGTATCGATGGCCAACCCAATCTGCGCCCGGGCGTTCTTTACTGCCAGGGCATCCCACGACGTGTCTGTCGCATCTTTCTTCTGTGAAGGTGCGCATTGCAGGCACAGCAACATGCCTGCCACCGCACCTAATCCTGCAAAAATTTTTTTCACTGTCATATCTATTCTGTTAGTATATTTTTTCCGAGTGCAATATTAGCAACTTCTGCCCAAACAGAGCCTACACGATTGTACAAAAAAAGAGCATATATTATCCAAAAGACTGTTTTTCGCTCTCCAGAAGCACTTTTTTTCACCGGAATCGGGGAATCCGCGGGGTATAGGACACAAAAATCGGGCTGGCACGAGGAGGGAAGAATGGAACGCGGACACAGCTTCGCCAAAGTCAGAGTTACGTTGCTAAAGTGCCATTTTACGTCGCTGAAATGGCACTTTACGTCACCCGGATGCAGGTTGGCATCTCTTCGGTGACTGCCGGCATGGTCTTCCACCCTGACAACAAGACGGTAGTGCTTTCAGTTTTTTGGGATGTTTCAGATACCCATTCGCGGTATATGATGCTGCGGTCATGCCTTTACATCCGATGCTTCACACTCCTCATACTATTTCTTCCGTTTCTTTCCTTCACGCCTTCACGCCTTTTTAATCCATTGTCATCCAGCAGATTGTTGTGAAACATAGTGCCTTCACGCATCCTTCACAACTTTCAAATGTGGTTTCCTTGCCTTTTCCTGACAAACCGGTCCGCTTCCAGGCGCTTGGAAGCCGCCTTCCCGGCTATAGGAAGTCTGCTTTCAAAGTATAAGCAGTCTTTTCGGAACGACCGGCACACGACATATCCGTGAAAGAAGCGTGAAGGATGTATCTTTCACCGTATTTCTCTTTCAATGAACGGATTAAATAGCAGTGAAGGTTTGAAAGATTTCAGGATAAAATTGTCCGTAGGTTTGTTTTCCTACAAAACAGGCAGGAAATCTGCCCGATTTCCATTTATAAAAAATCGCTCTTGAAAAATTATCACTCATCTGGATATGAATGAAATACGGTGAAAGATGCGCTAAAACCATTTATAAAAAATGCCATTTTCCCCGTTTTTTCAGAGGAAGGCGATAAACTGTAAGAACACAAAGACACAAAGACACAAAGACACAAATATAAACACAGAGACACAGAGGCACAGAGTTTCATTTTCTTGTCCACGGCTCACAGAGTTCATTCTCCTTCTCTCGTATGCGGCGGAGCCACAAACTCCGTGCCTCTCCCGTTGGCTTTCCGACAGACAATTACGAAACTCTGTGCCTCTGTCTTTATATTTGCGTCTCTGTGTTTGATATGAATTTATACTTTGCGCGGGCTGGAATTGTGCATATCGCCACACTTTTGCTTGCACGCCCAACTCTTTCTAGCTTTGTACACGCGGCAACCTTGAAGAGGTTGAACTGTGCTTAACCGCTGGTGGCTCCCC
>DGYFI06202__coassemble_438_pt1 | contig 35181 bp, 34 predicted proteins | sample DGYFI06202__metabat2_high_PE_032 | metagenome-assembled genome bin DGYFI06202 | reverse complement strand
TTCGGAAGGTACGTATGGATAGAAGATATTTCCATTGCCTCCCGCATCGGTCAGCCATCCTTGGTATCCCATAATTCCCAGCCAACCCGCATCTATATTATGATAGATTTCATCCGATGCCAACTCATTCCCGTAAAATCCCATATCGGTAGCCTGTTGGGCCATGTAACGTACTTGCGACACAGGCGTCCAGTTTCCGTCCGCCATCTGCACACTCCCCATAAGCCCCGACATCGTCATGTTTTTATAAAAAGACTTTGTCTTATGATAATTGAATCCGAAATTGACATAACGCAATGGGGTCACGTTGCCGATTTTAGTGGAAATCACCGCACCGATATTATCGAAGCTCCACCGTGCCTTATCGTTCTCAAACTTGACTCCCGCATAATCACTTTCGGTACCCGTGATAGAGTAACCGAAAGAAGTCATCACATCATTGCTCCGGAAAATGCCTATGCCGGCGGGATTGGTGCCTATCGTAGAAATATCTCCTCCCAAAGCTCCCATGGCTCCTCCCATCCCCACGAAACGGGCTGTTCCGTTCAAGTCTTTCTGAGTCACATTAACGGCATCATATATGGATTGCGCGCCTGCACTGGCTGCCATCAGCAGCGCACAAGCAAAAATCAAAGGTCTTTTTTTCATCTTCTGTCAGAATTAAATTGATAATATATGATTAATGGCTAATGAATAAAGCCTATTTAATCATTAACCATTAAAAAGATCAGACTCTCCCCGCAGGCGTGCTTATCTTCTTCTCGAACCGCCACCGGACGATCGGCTTACACCTCCACCCCGCGCACCGCCGCCTGACGAACGGAAAGAACTGCCTCCCGTAGAAATGCTGGAACGCGATGAACTGGAGCGCGAAGGAGTGCTATACGAACGTGAATTGCCCGAACTGCGGCGCACATTATTATACATGCTATTCCGCGTAGAAGTGCTTGAACCCCGGTTATAAGTGGCAGAAGACCGGCGCACGGAGGTATTCCCTTGTCTGGTTGTTACCCGGCTTGTTCCTGTAGAACTTCCTCTACGAATAGTAGAAGCATTGCTTGGACGAGTATAGGTGCCAGAGCGGCGAACAGATGAAGACACTCCGGTACGGGTAGTAGCCGAACTTCTGCGCTGTGTTGAGCTGCGAGTGCCTACCACCCGGCGGTTCGTGCCTGTCGACGAGCGGCGCACCGACGAAGTACGGCGTGCACTTCCTCCATTGATGATAGACGTACGGCGTCCCGTAGAAAGGCTCCTGCGCGATGAATAAGAACGGCGAGCCGTATAGGCATTTCCCCAGTGAGGATAATGTGGTCCCCAATAGCCAGGCCTCCAATAATGCGGGTAATGATAATGAGGATGATGCCAAGCCCAACCTCCTCCCCAATACCAGGGATCATACCAACTGTTCCAACTCCAGCCCCAGCCGTAATAAGGATAGCCCCACCAGCCGTAGGAGTTAAAACGCCAGTCCCACCACAAGCGATTGGTGAACGTCGGGAACGCATACGCATAGAATCCGTCGTAATACACATTCCAATCCCACGTGTTCAGTCCATAAACTACATCGAAATACAAGGGACTGCTGATAGGAATGGCGTAACGCGGATTACGGAAACGGATGATACGCGTAGCATATTCGTAGTCATCTGCAGAGCCTTCGAACTCTCCGCCTACCCACTCACCGTCCAGCCCGTCGTATGGCTTTTCATCGATGTAAAGAGTATCATTCTGTGCCGTGAAATCGTAGTCCGATGCCTCATACCGGCGATTATATTCATCTACATCGCGCGTATTTCCCTTGGCATCGCGCACCACCACAGTTGTTTGTCCGTCCGAAGCATGCACCGTCATCGGAGTATTGGATTTTACCACGACTTCATCGGCCGGGGTTACTACCACGGTCTCATTCTTCGGCCTATCTTTCTTCTGCTCAGCCTTTTCTTTCTTGGAAGGCACGTAGTAAAGGTCGTCTACCACACTCTGAGCCGCCAATGTCCACGGCAGACACAGGGCTACCAGCGATAAAAAAACAATCTTTTTCATATCCTTCTACTTTTATTCGTTCAACATATTGCCTACCTTTGCATAGGCTAAACAAAGATAGTCATTTTTTGGTTCACTTGTATACTATTTACCTTAAATGAGCCAGCAATTTAACAAACTATCGTAGTAATTAATGAATCAAACACTATAATCTTATGAAGTATTTGGAATTTATCTTCAAGGCTGAACCATCAGACCAAACAATCAGTGACGTGCTTTGTGCCGTGTTGGGAGAAACAGGTTTTGAAAGTTTTGTGGAGCAGGAAGATGGGACACTGGCAGCCTACATCCAGACAGCCGACTATGACGAAAACAAACTGAAAGAGGCTTTGGCCGACTTCCCCATAGCCGCTACCCAAATCTCCTATAGTTGGAGCGAAGCCGAAGACCGCGACTGGAACGAAGAATGGGAAAAGAATTTCTTCCAGCCCATCGTCATAGGCGGAGGGCGGTGCGTAGTACACAGCACTTTCCACCACGATGTACCCCAAGCCGACTACGACATTGTCATCAACCCGCAAATGGCCTTCGGGACCGGACACCACCAAACCACGGGGCTGATGATGAGCGAACTGCTGGAAACAGACCTGACTGGCAAACACGTGCTGGACATGGGGTGCGGCACGTCCATCCTGGCTATCCTGGCCAAGATGCGGGGGGCAGCCGATTGCGAGGCGGTGGACATTGACGAATGGTGTGTACGCAACTCCCTGGAGAACATTGCACTGAACCACATGGACCATATCTGCGTGCGGCAGGGAGACGCCTCTGTCTTGAAGGATATGGGACCGTTTGATGTCATTCTGGCTAACATCAACCGAAACATCTTGCTCAGAGACATGAATCAGTACGTAGAGCGGCTGGTGCCCGGCGGAGAATTGCTGATAAGCGGATTCTACGATGCCGATGTGCCCCTCCTGACACAAGAAGCAGAAAAACTGGGGCTGAAAACAATCCGTATCTGCCAAGATAAAGAGTGGACAATGATTCGGTTCCGGCAAAACCAATCTCCGTTTTGACACACCCGTTACCTGCTGCCAAAAGAAAAAAGGGAATGCAGGGCACATTACGCTGATAATCAAGAATATTACTTCTTATAGTCCAGAAGTCTGCTGCTAAGCGCTGGGAAGCCGACTGCTTATCCTTGGGAAGTCTGCTGCTAAGCGCTTGGCAGTTTTTCTACCGAGAAACAGCCGGTAAAATCAGCAGGCACGTCATCTGTTTCCCCGGCCGGAGTGTTTAAAATCCCCCTGTCTGGAAAGGAAAAAGGAGAAAAACATCTGCATGTTTCACAATAAAGGCCGAATATTTGGCTATTTTCTTCAGTTTGGCTAATTTTGTCCAATTTTAAAACATACCGGCTTCTTTTTTCAAGAGCAAGGAAGCCAAACAAGAATAAAAAGAAAGGACAAAAAAGACAAATGAAAAAGTTCATCCATCAGCCCCGCTTCACTCCCAAAGGATATTCAGACGAAGTGGAAAACAAGATACAGCGTTACCGCAAAGAAGGAGCCAGACTGCCCCAACGCCATTTGCTCCGCACGGAAGAACAACTGGAAGGCATCCGGCAAAGCGCCCGCATCAATACAGCTTTGCTGGATTATATTGCCCAAAACATACACGAAGGCATGACTACGGCAGAAATCGACCATCTGGTTTATGCGTTCACTACCGACCACGATGCCATCCCTGCCCCATTCCTCTACGAAGGATTCCCCAAAAGTGTATGCACCAGCATCAACGATATAGTGTGCCACGGAATACCCAGCCCGAATGTGCGCCTGCAAAGCGGAGACATTGTCAACGTGGATGTTTCTACCATTTATAAAGGCTATTTTTCCGATGCCTCCCGCATGTTCCTTATCGGCGAAGTCAGCCCGGAACGCCGCCGGCTGGTAGAGGTCACCCGCGAATGCCGCGACATCGGCATCAAGGCCGCCCAACCGTGGGCGCGCTTGGGAGATGTTGGCGCAGCCATCCAGGAACATGCCGAGAAAAATGGCTACAGTGTGGTGCGCGACTTGTGCGGACACGGATGCGGCATCAAGTTTCACGAAGAACCCGACGTGGAACACTTCGGGAAAAAAGGCACGGGCATGCTCATTGTGCCGGGCATGACATTCACCATCGAGCCTATGATTAACGCCGGGCGATATGACGTCTGCATTGATGAAGAAGACGGATGGACTGTCTTCACCGACGACGGCTCTGATTCCGCCCAATGGGAAAGCATGATTCTCATTACAGAAACGGGCAATGAAGTGCTGACAGAATAACCTCCCCACGCACACATCAAACAGCAAAGAGATATGAAGATCCTGAAAGAACGCATCCTGCAAGACGGCCGCTGCTTCCCCGGCGGCATACTGAAAGTAGACAACTTCATCAATCACCAAATGGACCCCATCCTGATGAAGTCCATCGGGGTGGAATTTGTCAAACGCTTTGCATCGGCAGAAATCAACAAGGTCATTACTGTCGAAGCCAGCGGCATAGCACCGGCCATCATGGTGGGATACCTGCTGGAATTACCGGTGGTGTTTGCCAAGAAAAAGAAACCCAGCACCATGGAGAATATGCTGGTCACCTCGGTTTACTCTTTCACCAAACAACGCAATTATGAAGTATGTGTCAGCCGCGACTTCCTCTGCCCGGGCGACAAAGTGTTGTTCATCGACGACTTTCTGGCCAACGGAAACGCAGCCAAGGGTATGATAGATTTGGTCAGACAAGCCGGTGCCGAACTGGCGGGCATGGGCTTCATCATCGAAAAAGCGTTTCAACATGGCGGAGACAAACTGCGCAAACTGGGCATACACGTGGAATCGCTGGCCATTATCGAAAGCCTGGACAATTGTGAAATAAAAATCCGCTGAAGCCTATATGGAAGAACGTCATCCTTCTGCCGACAACGGACTGATATATGGGTTGAACGACCGGCCGCCTTTCAAAGAAGCTTTCTTTGCAGCCCTGCAACATCTGCTCGCCATCTTCGTGGCCATCATCACACCGCCCCTCATCATTGCCGGAGCATTGAAACTGGATGCTGAGACCACCGGCTACTTAGTGTCTATGGCGCTCTTGGCATCGGGCATTTCCACCTTCGTACAATGCCGCCGGTTCGGCTGCATCGGAACAGGTCTGCTGTGTATCCAGGGCACCTGTTTTTCATTCATCGGGCCCATCATCAGCGCCGGCATGGCAGGAGGCCTGCCGCTGATATTCGGCTCCTGCATGGCAGCTTCCAGCATCGAGATGATTATCAGCCTCCTGCTGAAATACACGCGACGCATCATCACCCCGCTCATATCGGGCATTGTGGTGACACTCATCGGCATGAGTCTTATTAAGGTAGGCATCACGGCCTGCGGAGGAGGCGCCGTTGCCCAGGCCGACGGCACGTTCGGCAGCCTACGGCATGTAGGACTGGCAGCCTTGGTGCTCGTGCTCATCATCATTTTCAACCGGAGCAACAACCGATATTTGCGCATGAGTTCCATTGTCATCGGTCTGGTGACGGGCTATGCCGTGGCATGGTGCATGGGTATGGTCGACTTCTCTTCCATCCAAAGTTACGGTGGAATCAACCTCCCCATGCCTTTCCGCTACGGACTGGATTTCAGCCTCTCCTCTTTTATCTCGCTGGGACTTATCTTCATGATTACCGCCATTGAAGCATACGGTGACATTACCGCCAACTCTCTTATCTCCGGCGAACCGGTAGAGGGCGAAAGATTCATACGGCGTGCCTCAGGAGGCATCCTGGCAGACGGCTTCAACTCGATGCTGGCAGGTGCGCTCAACTCTTTCCCCAACTCCATCTTCGCCCAGAACAACGGCATGATACAGCTGACGGGCGTAGCCAGCCGCTACGTGGGTTACTACATAGCGGGATTTCTTGTCCTGCTGGGACTCTTCCCCGCCGTAGGACTGGTTTTCTCGCTGATGCCCGAACCCGTCTTGGGAGGAGCGACCTTGCTGATGTTCGGAACCGTAGCGGCAGCAGGCATACGCATCATCGCTTCCCAACCTATCAACCGCAAAGCCACTCTGGTGATGGCTCTCAGTTTCTCGCTGGGATTGAGTGTAGAACTGGTGCCGGACATCCTGTGCCAGCTACCGGAAACATGGCGCAGCATCTTCTCTTCAGGCATCACTACCGGAGGACTGACAGCTATCATATCGAATGCGGCCATACAGATTAAAGAAGCGTAAAAGTCACAGTTACGTGGCTAAAGTTAAGGGTTACGCTGCTAAAGTTAAGGGTTACGTCGCTCAAATTGAGGTTTACTACTCCGACTTCGTTACTTAATCATAAAAAGCTCTGCACAATATTGGCAAAATAAAAAGAAAAACGCTAACTTTGCAGACGGTTACACGAAGAATGAGAAAACAACATATATGTTGTATATCGATTATAACTAACTAATTAATTAGAGCTGATTATGATTTATTCACACGAAGTCGAACACATGTGTGTCGTGAAGAAAGGTCCTAACCACGGACCGGCTCCCATCCCCGAAGAAGGCAAGTGGGTAAAAGCAAAAGAAATCGTTGACATTTCAGGTCTGACTCACGGTGTGGGTTGGTGCGCCCCCCAGCAGGGTACTTGCAAGCTGACCTTGAACGTGAAGGAAGGCGTTATCCAGGAATGCCTGGTAGAAACCATCGGTTGCTCGGGCATGACTCACTCTGCCGCCATGGCATCGGAAATCCTGCCGGGCAAGACTATCCTCGAGGCACTGAACACGGACCTGGTGTGCGACGCCATCAACACGGCCATGCGCGAACTGTTCCTGCAAATTGTCTACGGCCGTACCCAGTCTGCTTTCTCTGAAGGCGGTTTGATGGTTGGTGCCGGATTGGAAGACCTGGGCAAGGGCTTGCGCAGTCAGGTAGGCACCCTCTATGGTACACTGGCCAAGGGTACACGCTATCTGGAACTGACCGAAGGCTACATTACCCGTATGGCTCTCGATGCCGACAATCAAGTTATCGGCTATGAATATGTTCACATGGGTAAGTTCATGGAACAAGTGAAAGCCGGCAAGGATGCCAACGAAGCTCTGAAAGCCGTAACCGGCACGTACGGACGCTTCAAACCCGAACAAGGTGCAGTAAAATACATTGACCCACGTAAAGAATAAGGAGGATACAGATTATGATAAGACCCGTACAATTTGAAAGCCAAGACCGTCGTATCAAGCAAATACTCGCTGCATTGAACGAAAACGGTATCAAAGACATTGAAGAAGCCAACGCTATCTGTGACGCCGCAGGCCTTGACCCGTATCTGACTTGTCAGGAGACGCAGGGTATCTGCTTCGAAAACGCCAAGTGGGCATACGTAGTAGGTTGTGCCATTGCCTTGAAGAAAGGCTGCAAGAATGCTGCCGATGCAGCCGAAGCTATCGGTATCGGTCTGCAGGCTTTCTGTATCCCCGGTTCTGTAGCCGATGACCGCAAGGTAGGTTTGGGACACGGCAATTTGGCAGCCCGTCTGCTGCGCGAAGAAACACAATGCTTCGCTTTCTTGGCTGGCCACGAATCATTTGCTGCTGCCGAGGGTGCTATTAAGATTGCTGAAATGGCCAATAAGGTTCGTAAGAATCCTCTGCGCTGTATCTTGAACGGCTTGGGCAAGGATGCTGCTATGATCATCAGCCGCATCAATGGCTTTACTTATGTGCAGACTCAGTTCGATTACTTCACCGGCAAGTTGAATATCGTGAAGGAAACTCCGTATTCTGACGGTCCTCGCGCCAAGGTAAAATGCTATGGCGCCGATGATGTCCGTGAAGGCGTAGCTATCATGTGGCATGAGAACGTAGACGTATCCATCACAGGTAACTCTACGAATCCTACACGCTTCCAGCATCCGGTAGCAGGTACCTACAAGAAGGAACGTGTATTGGCAGGCAAGCCCTACTTCTCCGTAGCCAGCGGTGGCGGTACAGGTCGTACTCTGCACCCGGACAATATGGCCGCAGGTCCTGCTTCTTACGGTATGACCGACACGATGGGTCGTATGCACTCAGACGCTCAGTTCGCAGGTTCTTCATCAGTTCCCGCACACGTAGAAATGATGGGCTTCCTCGGCATCGGTAACAACCCGATGGTAGGATGTACTGTAGCTTGCGCTGTTAACGTGGCTCTGGCCCTGAGCAAGTAAATTCAATTACTTTACTATAAGAAAGTCCCTGTAACTCTTAAGTTATGGGGATTTTTATTTTCCTGTCTTACTACAACACTACACACCGGATTCCTATACACAGCAGACTCAAGATATTGACTGCGAGAAAATGAAAAGAGGAAACAGAAAAACTTCTCTATGAAGCCGTTTGCTCCCATTAACATATAGATTTATTCTACATTTTCCCGCAAAAACACCAACCGGAATGCTTTCGAACTTGACATTCTGCAAAACTTTCACTAACTTTGCCCCGTAATTTGAACCTTATGAAGTTTGCTGAACTGAACTTGGACGAGCAGGTGCTGGAAGCACTGGACGCCATGCGCTTTGAAGAGTGTACACCCATACAAGAGAAATCTATCCCCATTATTCTGGAGGGACGTGACCTGATAGCTGTAGCGCAGACAGGCACGGGCAAAACTGCTGCCTATATGTTACCCATCTTGAACAAGATTGCGAAAGGTGGGTATCCTGAAGACTCTATCAACTGCATCATTATGGCACCTACACGCGAATTGGCACAACAGATAGACCAACAGATGCAGGGCTTTTCCTACTTCCTCCCCGTGTCGGGAGTAGCTGTATATGGAGGAAATGACGGCGTTCTGTTCGAGCAGCAGAAGAAAGGACTGACACTGGGTGCCGATGTAGTGATTGCCACTCCGGGAAGACTGATAGCACACCTCAGCCTGGGGTATGTTGACTTATCGCGCGTGTCGTTCTTTGTGCTCGACGAAGCCGACCGCATGCTGGACATGGGGTTCTATGACGACATCATGCAGATTGTGAGTCACCTGCCCAAAGACAGACAGACAGTAATGTTCTCGGCTACCATGCCTGCCAAGATACAACAACTGGCACAGAATATCTTACACGACCCGGCAGAGGTAAAGTTGGCTGTATCAAAACCTGCCGACAAAATCGTACAGGCTGCTTATATATGTCGCGAAAGTCAGAAATTAGGCATTATACGTAACCTCTTCGCAGACGAAGTGCCCGAGCGTGTCATTATCTTTGCCTCCTCTAAGCTGAAAGTAAAAGAAGTGACCAAGGCACTGAAACGCATGAACCTGAATGTTGATGAGATGCACAGTGACTTGGAGCAGGCTGAACGTGAAAACGTGATGTACCGGTTTAAAGCAGGACAGGTGAACATATTAGTAGCTACGGACATCGTGGCACGCGGCATTGACATCGACGACATACGCCTGGTCATAAACTACGATGTGCCTCACGACAATGAAGATTATGTGCACCGTATAGGACGCACTGCGCGTGCCAATAATGACGGAGTGGCACTGACCTTTGTCAATGAGCAGGAGCAAACCAAATTTCATGGCATCGAGCGTTTTCTGGGCAAAGACATCTATAAAATTCCTTTGCCTCCCGAAGTAGGTGAAGCCCCCGAATACCGCCCTGCCGAACGACGCAAGAATAGTAACGGAAAACGGAAAAACGGCAACGGAGGAAACCGGCGCCGAAATACAAGGAAGTCATAACATATCAGTATATATCAAATACTGAAGACAGAAATCTCTGTGCCTGCCCCGACAGAAACGACGGGGAAAGCACAGAGATGTTGTTTTATTGCATGCAGGACAGAAAAATTACCCCATACGGAGCATTTCCGGCATCTTTCAAAGTCGTCAGCCTGCATTCCTTCCTACACGGCTTTCATGGTCATTCGAAATGAAAAGCATCCTTTAATGCCACTCCGCTCCTGTCTTTTTCCGAAAGTACCATTTGTTCCTCAGCTATCGGCCAGTCAATGCCCAACTCCGGGTCATCGAAACGGATGGATGCTTCAGCCTGAGGGGCATAATAATTGTCAACCTTATAGGTGAACACCGCTTCATCACTCAATACAAGAAATCCATGCGCAAAACCACGAGGAATAAAAAATTGGCGTTTGTTGTCTTCACTTAACAAGACACTGACATGTTTACCGAATGTAGGTGACGAACGGCGCAAATCCACCGCTACATCCAACACCTTACCACGAAGCACACGCACCAACTTTGCCTGACTGAACTCTCCTTTCTGGTAATGAAGCCCCCGAAGGACTCCAAATGTTGACTTGGACTCATTATCCTGCACAAAATGCACATCACCTATTTGCTGACGAAATTCCTCTTCTTTGAATGTTTCCATGAAATAACCACGGGCATCAGCAAATACTTTAGGCTCAATCAGCCATACACCATCAATTTCAGTTTGTATATAGTTCATCTTTCAGTATATAATATATAAAAACAAGGGCAAAAATAGAAATATTTTTCCGAAAAAACTATCTTTATCCAAACAACACCCCGGACAAGGATGAAAAAATTAAGGCAAACCAGCCTATCTATCGCATACACAGGGCATTTGGCTTATTCATACCGCATTGAATCTGCAGGCCGAATCCGGGCTATCAGACAAGATGGTCCGACCAGCATAAGTATGGACACTCCAAAGGTGCCGAGATTCAAAAGAACAAGATAGCCTACATTAAACACAATAGGCACCGTATCCATATAATAGGTATCGGAGTCGAGGGTAAACATTCCGGTGAGAGATTGAATCAGGCAAATCCCCAGCCCCACCGCATTGCCCCAGAGCATTCCGCGCCCGATAAGGAACACCGACAACCACAAAAACACCCGGCGGATAAGGGCATTTTCTGCACCTAACGATTTCAGAATGCCAATCATAGGTGTGCGCTCTATAATAATGATGAGCAGACCGGAAATCATCGTAAAGCCGGCCACGCCCGTCATCAGCGCCAATATCACCCAGATATTCACATCCAAAATGCCCAGCCATGCAAAAAGAGCCAGGTTCAGCTGCTCCACATTACAAACGGCATATTCTGCCCCATAACGGTCGGTACGTCCTGCCAAATAAGAAGCAATCTCCCATGTGCAATCCTCCAAAGCAGCATAGTTTGTCAAACGCACTTCCAATCCTCCAGCCTGGTCATGCTGAAACCCATTCAAGCGGTTCACCGTATGCAAGTCTGTAAATATAAAGAGATTATCGTATTCGGAAAAGCCCGTACGATAAATGCCTGCCACCCGCGGACGACGGACGCGCACCTCGTCTTCAATGAAATAAGCATCCAGCTTGTCGCCCACTTTCAGTTTCAGTTTATCGGCCATTGTTTGGGAAATGACCACCAGGTTGGACGAGACGGAATCGGTAAAAGTCGGGAATTCTCCTTCCAGCAGATGAGCGCGGAAAAATGAATAGTCATACTCCTGCCCCACCCCTTTCAATACCATGCCTTGGAAGGCATCCTCCGTCTTAAGCATTCCCGGCTTAACGGCATAACGCTGGATGTGCTCCACTTGCGGGAATTCCAGCAGCGTATCCATCAGGCTCTTCTCTACCCCGACAGGCATCGGTTCGTAAGGCTGCGCCTGCTCCAGATTATTGATTTGAATATGTCCACCGAACCCTACCACCTTATCGCGCACCTCGCTTTTGAAGCCGACAATGACGCATACGGCTATAATCATCACCGCCAGACCGATAGCAATGCCTGCTTTGGCAATAAGCACGGCCGGCCGAGACACTTGCCGCTCTTTCTGTCCGCCTTGATAAAGGCGACGTGCAATGAACAGAGACAAACTCATAAAGCCTGATGGTTAGGATGACAACTCAAGCTCATTCCACCCGTCCGGGATACGCTTCCAGGGCCTTTTGCAGGATGAAAAGCGCCCGTGTCAGGTCATCTTTCTTCAATGTATACGAGATGCGCACCTCATTACGCCCGGCACCCGGCGTGGTATAGAAACCGGAAGCCGGTGCCATGAACACCGTTTGCCCCTCGTATTGAAAATCGGAGAGGCACCAGGCACAGAACTTGTCGGAATCGTCTACCGGAAGACGTGCCACTGTGTAGAAAGCTCCCATAGGAATGGGCGAGTAGACACCGGGAATCAGGTTCAGCCCATCAATAAGGCACTTACGGCGCTCTACATATTCATCGTACACGTCACGCAGATATTCTTCGTCCACATCCAGCGAAGCTTCGGCGGCAATCTGTCCAATGAGCGGAGGACTCAGACGAGCCTGACAGAATTTCATGACGGCCCGGCGGATTTCCTCGTTCTTTGTGATAAGGGCTCCGATACGGATGCCGCATTCCGAATAACGTTTCGATACCGAGTCGATAAGCACCACATTCTGCTCTATCCCTTCCAGGTGACAGGCCGAGATGTAGGGCGAGCCTGTATAGATGAACTCACGGTAGACTTCGTCCGAAAAGAGGAAGAGGTCGTATTTCTTTACCAGGTCACGTATCTGATTCATTTCCCTGCGGGTATAAAGGTAACCCGTCGGGTTGTTGGGATTGCAGATGAGAATGGCACGGGTACGCTCATTGATAAGTTCTTCAAACTTCTCCACCTTGGGCAGCGCAAACCCTTCGTCGATGGTAGTGGTTACGGTGCGGATACGGGCTCCGGCTGAGATGGCAAAAGCCATGTAGTTGGCGTATGCAGGTTCGGGTACAATAATCTCGTCTCCCGGATTCAGACAGGCCAAAAAAGAAAAAAGCACCGCTTCGGAGCCACCGGCGGTGACGATGATGTCATCTGCCGTCAGATGAATGTTGTATTTCTCGTAATACCCTACCAGCTTCTCGCGGTAACTCCGGTATCCGGCACTGGGGCTGTATTCCAGCACCTTGCGGTCGATGTTGCGGATGGCATCCAAAGCCACTTTCGGCGTAGGCAGGTCGGGCTGTCCGATGTTCAGGTGAAACACATGCACACCGCGCTGCTTGGCGGCATCGGCCAGAGGAGCGAGCTTACGGATGGGCGAAGCGGGCATCTCTGTCCCGCGGATGGATATGACTGGCATATTCTGTTTTCTTAATTGTTAGGATTGGTATTTTGGACTGCAAATGTACGCAATATATTTTAATAAGTAAGTAATCAGTCAGATTTAAGTAACCAATTAGATTTAATTCATATCAAACACTGAGACACCGTGAGACAAAGTTTCGTAACATTCCGGCCTTCGTTTCTCCGCGTTTTATGGCGGTTTCTCTGGCAAGCCCTTCACAAAAAGAAGCTAAGCGATAAGCAGTCTGCTGCCAAGCCATAAGCAGCAGGCTCGTTATATATTAGAAAATACCGTTCTGTACCTGCTCTGCCACTGTATCGGCACATTAGCTTGCTTTTGCAATAATTAAAGCAAATCAACGGGAAAAGCTATGCGGTTTCAATCGAAAGGACTACCTTTACAGCGTAAAACCAATATCGACACTATGGTAATCAACCTTATCGCTTTTGCATCTATGCTGCACCCCGAGACCACCGTCCGCAGGTGCCACGAAATCATATTAGCCGAACTCGAAAAATATTTCACCGTCCGCTTGGTAGACTATCGGGAGATGTCGCGCCTCAAACCGGATGATTTTGCGCTGGTGTTCATTGCCACAGGAGGCGTGGAGCGACTGGTCATCCAACATTTCGAACAACTGCCCCGCCCTGTGCTTCTCCTTGCCGACGGCATGCAGAACTCGCTGGCTGCTGCCCTCGAAATCTCTGCCTGGCTCCAAGCCAGAGGCATGAAATGCGAGATTCTGCACGGCGAACTTTCCAAGGTCATCAAACGTATCTTCGTACTACATGCCAACTTCAAGGCGCAACGTCGCCTGGCCGGTTCGCGCATTGGCGTAATAGGTACCCCCGCCCCGTGGCTCATTGCCAGCGAAGCAGACTACCTGTTGAGCAAGCAGCGCTGGGGCATAGAGTACGTGGACATTCCGCTGGAAAGAGTCTGTGAATACTACCGGCAGGTAACAGACGATGAAGTAGGCGAAGCCTGCGCTCACCTGGCTACCCGCGCTCTGGCTTGCCGTGAAGCTACACCGGATGACATGCTGAAAGCCATGCGACTTTACCGTGCCATCCGGCGCATAGTGGACGAAGACCGACTGACGGGCCTCACACTGAGCTGCTTCCGGCTGTTAGAAGAGACTGATACCACCGGATGCCTGGCGCTGGCACTACTGAACGATGAGGGCATACCTGCCGCCTGCGAGGGCGATTTGCAGGCCATATTCACCATGCTGGCAGTCAAGGCCATGACGGGAAAGGAGTCGTTCATGGGCAACCCGTCGCTGGTCAATACCCATACCAATGAGGTGGTGCTGGCACACTGCACCATTGGCCTGAAGCTGACCGACCGCTTCGTGCTGCGTAGCCATTTCGAGACAAAGAAAGGCATAGGGATACAAGGACTGGCTCCGACGGGCGAGGTTACGCTCGTGAAATGCGGAGGGGAATGCCTGGATGAATATTACCTCACTACCGGCACACTGACTGAGAACACCAATTATCTCAACCTCTGCCGGACACAAGTGCGCATACAACTCAACTCTTCCGCAGACTACTTCCTCAAGAATCCGCTGGGCAACCACCACATCGTGCTTCAAGGCAACTATGAGCTGATGATGGACGATTTCTTCCAGACCAATGGATGCAGGAGAAGGAAATAATGCTGATGTTTCAATGACCGACGGTCGGAGTGTTAACCTAACATTAACCTAACCTTAACCCGTCCCCTATCTTCGTCTGCCTACCTTTGCCGCACGAACTTAAACATTGAAACAACGTATGAAATGCTTAACTATCTTTCTGGCCGTAGCGGCAACGGTCTTTGTCAATCTGTTCATCCCCGCTTCTGCCGACGCACCGCATGCCGACACAACCGACAGTCTGCATACCGGTGCGATACGGCCGACGCCTTGCCAAGACACCCTCTTTTCACTGCAAAGAAACTGCGAAAAGGTCTTATTCATATTACCTCAAAAGCCTTTTTAGCCATCTCTTTCTACTGCCACGACAGCCTCATGTCCCTATCAAGAGCATGCCGTGGCAGTGTAACGAACTGATTTTATCACCCGGAAACGAACGCTGATATGAAAAAACTACGTATCTTTGGCCCTATGATTGAAAACAAGAAGTATATACACTGGATGGCACTGCTCGGCCTGGTAGTCATTATCGGGCTGCAAGGAGTGTGGCTGTATAATTCGTTCAATGTGTTGAAAAGAGAACTAATAAAAACGTATAACGAAATCTTTGAACAATCCACGCTAGAAGAAGCAACAACACATTTCAAAGAATTGCCTAAAGGTACAAGATTCTTAGGAGCACCTCGCACTGGTAAGAAAGAGACTTTCCCAGAAGCAACATACCTATTTCAGAGCTTAAGTAAATACGACATCAATATTAATCTCAATAACTTAGACTCCATCTATAAAGCTGCATTGGCGAAACATCATATAGAAACGGATTTCTATTTTCTGATGAATAAAACAGAAAAGAAACAACGGTGGAATGTGATAGAAACAAAAATAATTCCCCTCAGAATAGATGAATCACAAAGCGTTCAAGCTATTCTATTAAATCCATATCGCATAATATTCTCCCGCATGGGCCTCCTCCTCGCCGCCACCGCCGTGATGATGCTCTTCGTCATCTTCTGCATCGTGTGGCAGGTGAAGATATTGCGCCGCATGAGCCGCGTGCTCCGCATCCGCGAGGACTTCTCCTACGCCATGGTGCACGACCTGAAGACGCCCCTCTCCAGCATCATCATGACCCTGCGCCCCCTGCACGAAGGCCGCCTGGACGACAAGCCCGCCCTGCGTGACCGCTACTTCCAGATAGCCCGCGACGAGGCCGACCACCTGCTGGCCCTCACCAACAAGATACTGACCATCTCGAAGCTGGAGAACCACAAGATGCACATGTCACCCGAGCCCCTGCCCCTGCAACCCCTGCTGGACGCGCTGGCCGAACGCCTTGCCCCCAAGTGCCCCAAGCCCCTGCGCATCACTGCTGACCTCCGCGTGCCCACGCTCCTGGCCGACCCCGAGTATTGGCCCGAAGTGATGCAGAACCTCGTGGACAACGCCATCAAATACACCCGCCCCGATGCCGACGCCGTGGAGATACACGTCAGCACCCGCCACACAGGCCGCCACGAGACAGAACTGCGCATCCGCGACAACGGCCGAGGCATCTCCCGTCGACACCTGCGCAGCATCTTCAACAAATACGAGCGTGCCTCCGACGAAAGCAACGCCCCCGCGCAAGGCTTCGGGCTGGGGCTGAACTTCGTACACCAGGTGGTCGAGGCACACGGCGGACGCATCCGCGCCGAGAGCGAGGAAGGGCGGTGGACGGAGTTCATCATCTTAATGAAAAATGAAGAATTTAGTTAATCAGTTAGTCAATAGAAACAACAAAGAATGTGAAGAGCGAAGAACACCGACGCCACGCGCCCAATTCTTCATTCTTCATTCATAATGCTTAATTAATTATGGTAAAACTATTACTTGTAGAAGACGATGCCAACCTGAGCTACATCGTGCAAACCGCCCTCGAAGACCTCATCGGAGGTTATCAGGTATTCACCGCCACCAATGGCGCTGAAGGCCTGAAGCAATGGGAGGCACACAAACCCGACATCATCGTGAGCGACATCGACATGCCCGTGATGAACGGCTTCGACATGGTGCGCCGCATCCGCGAGACAGACAAAACAACGCCCATCCTCTTCGGCTCTGCCCTCACCTCACCCCGCGACGTGAAGGAGGGCTACAAACTGGGCGTGAACAACTACGTGAAGAAGCCCTTTGCTCCCGATGAACTGGATGCCCACGTACATGCCATCCTGCAAATGACGGAAAACAACCCGCGCTCTCACGATGAAACAGAATGCTACCGACTGGGACGTTTCACCTTCGACGCTCCCCACGCCACCCTGCGCGACGACAGCACAGGCAAGGTGCAGACACTGAGTGTGCGCGAGGCCCAGGTGTTGCAAATCTTGGCTGCAAACAAAAACGAAACAGTGCGACGGGAGGTTATTCTCAGTCGTTACTGGGGTACGGAAGACAAAGACTATTTTGCTTCACGCAGCCTCGACGTATTTGTCAACAAGCTGCGCAAGCTGCTGGAAGACGAACCGCAGGTTACTATCAAGACAGTACGCGGCGTGGGACTGATGCTGCAAGTAGAGGGATAAAAACAGAAAGGCGCGGATTACACGAACCACACGAATAGCATACAACACTTATCCGTGAACAATCGCGTAATCCGCGCCTACGAGATGGTATCTTTCACCACTCCACCAAGAGAGCAGCCTACTTCCTGCCTTTACGGGGAGCACCTTTACCGCGCATACCTTTCAACAGCTCTCGGTGGAAACTCATCTCTGCCCGCTGCACCAGATAAATCTTCCTGCAAGTCAGTATATCCCTGAACTTACCGAAATATGCCTTTTCCAGTTTGTCTGCCGAGATACGGGCATCATATACACCTTCCATTATTTCTTCATACCGTTCTTCGCTCACACCTTCTTTCTTGCCTTCGCGCAACAAGCTCCAGGCTTCTTCGTTCAATTGTTGCTTTTTGTCCTGCAATTCAAAGTAAAGGGGAAAGAAAGCGGCTGCCTCTTCCTCGGTCAGCCCGGCCTTCTCTACGATGTAAGCCTTTTGCCGGTTGCGGAACTCATCTTTTGTCAAATGTTGGTCGCAGCCTTCTGCCGCTACAAGCCACGGAAGAAATCCGCACAGCAATACCACTGCCACAAGTAATCTTTTCATTGTTTTCACCTGTCAAATAAATTAAATGTTTATTCACCGTCATCTGCCGACAGATAGACATAGAGAGAATAATCGTCCATCATGCTATTTTCCATAGCCATGTCGATATATTCCACTTCTTGTTCTATTTCTTCATCGGCGGCAACATCGGCCCCCGGTGTGTAGTGCGACGAAGCGACTCGGATAATCAGCATAGCTCCCACAAACATAGCTGCCATGTAGAGCAGGGGTCTTACCTTCTCCCATGCAGTAGGCTTACGGGACTCTTCTATTTTCTCTTTCTCCGGAAGGCTGTTCATTACTTTCGAAGTAAAGCTCTCAAAGTACCCGTCGGGCACCCGGAAGGCATTTTCCTTCCCAATTCTTTTCTGCAAGCTGTCTTCTGTTGTCATAAGCTGTCCTCCTTTCTCTGTTCATTTAGACATCTGTTCATAGCAAAGGTTTAAAATGATTCTTCCAAAAACTTCTGTATTTTTTTTACCGCATGATGATACGAAGCCTTCAACGCTCCCACCGAGGTGCCGAATATCTCGGACATTTCTTCGTATTTCATTTCCTGATAGTACTTCAGATTGAACACCATGCGTTGTTTTTCGGGCAGTGTCAGCAACGCTTTCTGTAGCAGCAGCTGTGCATTGTCGCCCGAAAAATACGGGTCGCTCTCCAGCCTCTGCAACACGGCAGCATCGGGGTCGTCCAACGAAACCGTGGCTTCCGCGCGTTGTTTGTTCAAGAAAGTAAGACACTCGTTCAAGGCTATGCGGTAAAGCCAGGTAGAGAGCTTGGCTTCCGCCCGGAAATAGTCTATATTCATCCAAGCCTTGATGAATGTATTCTGTAATAAGTCGTCGGCATCTTCATGCGAGAGCACCAGACGGCGGATTTGCCAGTAAAGTTGTTCGCTGTATTGCGCTACCACCATCTCAAACCCTTTCCGCTGCGTGCTTTCGTCCCGCAAGAGTTCCAGGACTTTACTTTCATCGTAAGAGGAATTCATATTTATGTTTGTCAACTGTTTACTGATAATTAAACTCCATTAAAAGGGCAGTTAAAGGGAAATCCGCAACATTTCTTTCGCCAGCACCGTATGTGGAAAGATGTCAGCCGCTTCTTTCAGCAACACCGATTCATCTTCGTAACGGGCAGAGAAATGCCCGATAAGCAACTGCTTCACTTCTGCATCACGGGCCAACGTGGCAGCCTGGGCAGCAGTGGTATGGAAAGTTTCCCGGGCACGCGGAGCGTTGTCTGCCCCGAAAGTTGCCTCATGAAACAACAGGTCCACACCTTTAAGCTGTCCGACAAGCCCCGGCAAACAAACCGTATCCGAACAATAAGCATACCGGCGGGGAGGTTCGGATGGGCGGGTCAACAGCCGGTTGGGAATCACTTGTCCTTCCGGTGTCACATAGTCGGCTCCGTTCTTGATGCGGTTCATCTCATATACGGGCACACCGTAGAAATCGGCCATATCACGGATGATGTGGTTGGGACGCTGCTTCTCGGCAAACAAGAAACCGCTACATGGTATACGATGCTGCAAGGGGATGGTAGTAACGGTCAGCGAACGGTCTTCATAGACAAGAGAAGGAACCTCCGTATCAAACTCATGAAACTGAATCTGATAAGTCATCTGCCTGTTGAAGAAAGCAAGCAAGGGCAACAACAATTCTTCCAGACCGCGAGGCGAATGAATATGCAACCCGGCTGTACGTCCCAACAGGTTGAGCGTGGAAATCAGCCCAAACAAGCCGAAACAGTGATCGCCGTGCAAATGAGAAATAAAGATATGATTCAAACGTGAAAACTTCAGCCGGGCTTTGCGGAACTGTAACTGCGTTCCTTCCCCGCAATCAATCATAAATAACTTCTCGCGTACATTCAGCACCTGCGATGTCGGGAAATGCCGCGTGGTGGGCAAAGCCGAACCGCACCCCAGAATATTTAATTCGAATTTCTCCATAGGCTACAAAGGAACACAAATTGCAGTAATTACGCAAATTCATTATCTATGATTTCACATAATTAATTTATGTTTCGCAAGTCATACGCCTGATTTAGCACGGATTCCTGTCTAATATGCCATACCGCTTTCTGCTAAAACTTCACTTTATCGGAATTCTTGATAGCAAAATCTTTCCAGCTCCGATATCCTTTCTCTGCCACCGGACGCCCCATTTGCAAGAAATGACAATAAGCCGCAGCCAATCCGTCGGTAGCATCCATAAAAACAGGCATGTCATCTTTGTTGAGATGCAACATACGCTGTAGCATATCGGCCACCTGTTCTTTCGATGCCTGCCCGTTTCCTGTTATGGCCATTTTAATCTTCAGCGGGGCATATTCGGTGATAGGAATATCCCGACTCAACGCAACAGCCATAGCCACACCCTGTGCACGCCCCAATTTGAGCATGGACTGCACATTCTTTCCGTAGAACGGAGCCTCAATAGCCAGTTCGTCGGGCAAATAACTTTCGATAATGCTCAACACCCTCTCGTGTATGTGCTTCAACTTCAGATAATGATTGGCAAACTTACGCAAATCTATGATGCCCATTGCCACCATTTCCGGCTTTGTTCCAACCACACGAAGCACCCCGTATCCCATGATGGTAGTTCCAGGGTCAATGCCCAGGATAATCTTCTCGCCCACAACCGGCATCACACAATCACCTCCATCAATGTAGGAAATCCTACCACTTTATCCTTAAATATCTTCTTCATTTCCTCGGCCAGTTGCACACCTTGCCGTTGATACCACTGGTGCAGAAGTACCGAGTCTTCCACTTCGAATTGCACTGAAAAACAAATGCCATCTTCATAATGACTCAACACACGTGCAATGCGCGGTGCATGCAATAATCCCATTTTCTCTACTTCCGGCAAGTAATGCTCCTGCATCCATATCAGGAAATATTTCTCCTGAGCCTCATCGACTTGATAAGTTGTATTAAATATCAGCATAATCAATTCTTTCGATTTTTCTGCAAACTTAGCAAATATTCAGATACAAGTCGCCCTCACGCTGCAAAAAAAGACAAGCAGAAGCCTTTCAGGCACCTGCCCCACTCTGCTCTATCCGGACGGCAAACCTTTAACTTCGTCTGCCGAACACCCCTAATTCAGAATAGGAATCTGTGGAAAGCGCGACCAAAGCCGGTATTTATAGCCCAATTTGCTTAACTCATTTTCCCAAAAACCGGTCACATCATCATTCATTACAGTTGTAGCTCCTCCATATCCTACCATCCAGGTATTATCTTTCACCTCATCACACAACTGTCTTTCATTCCATCCGGAATATCCTAAGAAAAAACGCAATTTCCCTTTTATGGGATTTCCCTGCATAATATAATCACGAATCGTATCAAAATCTCCATTTAAAAACAGATTCTTCCCTATCGCAAGCGCCCCTTGCACTCCTTTTAATGTATGCAGATAAAAAAGTGTATCCATACTAAGCGGACCTCCCCTGCAGACCGGTATGCGGCAGCAATCTTCAAAGCCTGTCAGGATTTCGTTCAGACATAGCGGCAAAGACTTATTCAGGACAAGTCCCATAGCTCCACTGCCTGAATATTCCACAAGCAAAACCACAGACCGACCAAAAAAATGATCCTGCAAGAATGGCTCAGAAATAAGGACATCTCCCTGTTCTGGCATTCTATGATTGGTCTCTATCCGGAACAAGTCCTGATTTATATTCATAGTAATTCTATATTGAATGTATCTTTCTTAATAAGGGTGCTGCCGGGCAAACAGAGCCATGCGCTCGTCCAACACAGCATATTGGTCATCACGCACAAACGAAGTGCAAGCACGCAAGCCCTCCTGGCAGCTTCCGGTAGTAGAAAGAGGAATGGCACTTACTCCATAATACATCAATTCGCGAGCCAACTCCGCCCCTGTCATCCCCGGATAACCGATAGTGAAATAGAAACCGTCAGCCACGGGCTCATCCAAGTCCTTGTCATATACCAGATAAAAGCCATGACTGAGAAAAATACTCTTGAGCCGATGAGCCCGTTCACCGTACACACGCACATCATCCAGGAAACGATAAGTACCGTCACTGGCTGCACGCATCATTGCCGCCAAAGCGTATTGAGCCGAATGGCCTGTGCCCGATGAAAGTGCATAAAGCACACGGTGAATGAACACCGTACCAAACGTACCACCGCCGTATCGGGCTGTCAATCCCGGGAAAGCGCGGTGATAAAGCCGATCGGAGATGCACGCCACTCCAATGCGCTGACCGGCATAGCTGAACGCCTTCGAACCGGATATTAGCAACACATACTGATCGGTATAGCGGGCCACAGTAGGCTGATAAGGTGCCGTGAAAGGATGACCCAAATCACGACGGAAGTCCATGGCAAAATAAGCCAAATCTTCCAGCACAATCACGTCATAACGGGTTGCCATCTGACCGATAGTTTGCAACTCGTCTTCCTTGAGGCATATCCACGAAGGATTATTAGGATTAGAATATATCACAGCTGCGATATGTCCTTGTTTAAGGTAGCTTTCCAATTTAGGACCAAGTTTGTCTCCCCGATAATTGTACACATCGAAAGTTTCATATTTGGCGCCCATCACCACTATCTGCTGCTTCTGAACGGGGAATCCGGGGTCAATAAACAATATCGTGTCACGCTCCGGATGACATTGGGTACAGGTGAGAAAAGCCGCATACGTGCCCTGCATGGAACCGGTCACAGGCACACAGCCTTCCGGACGAACATCTACCCCCACAAAGGCACGCACAAACCGCGAAGCTTCGGTCTTCAGCACCGGCTCTCCGTTGATATCCGGATAAAGACTGGCCACCCCGCGATGCAACGCGTCAATTTCCGCCGCCACCCCCACTTGTGAAGGAGGCAACCCGGGGACTCCCATTTCCATCTTGACAAAAGACACCCCCGAAGCTTTTTCTGCCTGTGCAGCCATAGCTTTTATCTCGCGAATGGTGGCGCGGGAAAAATCAGTAACACCGCTTTCGCGGATTATATCATCCATCAGTTGACGGTCGACTGGCGTATTCACCATAATCCTATTCTTTGAATTATATAAATCTGTTTTTTTAATACGGACAAAGTTAAGGAAAACTTCAATAAATTCAAAGACAAAGAGAAAAAAATAAGGTTTTTCTTTTCTCGCCACCCAGACAGTCCTTCCCCCCAGAAAACAATTTGATTATGACCTACCGGCTATTGAGAAACCGAGGAATGACATTCCCAAAACTTTAAGCACAGAAACGCGTCACTTACCCTTTCACTTTTTGTGGCAAAAGTTCTTCCTGAACATTGGTCATTGCCCCCCACAAGCTATAACGCGCTTCCGGATTCAGTTGCTCCAACCGACGAAATATATCTTTCATTTCCGAACGCCCCGACTGAGTCTCGTAAGGACAATTTTTCTTTTGCTGCGGCCATCGGCGAAGCCGACTCATCTCAACCAAGTCCTGTTCATGCACCAAACAGAGGGGCCGGATAAGAGTCATACTGAATTTCTTCATCACCAACTTGGGCGGCATGGTGGAGAAAGCCCCCTGGTAAGTGAGATTCATCAGCAAGGTCTGCAAGATGTCATCCATGTGATGCCCCAAAGCTATTTTGTTACAACCGGTTTCATGCGCCAATGTGAAAAGGGCCTTGCGACGATTCCACGAACAAAGGAAGCAAGGCGACTTGCGGCTGTCGGTAGAAGCATCGAAGGATTCTTCACGCACGTAAAAAGGAATACCCAATTCTGCACAAAAACCAGACAGCCAATCGGTATCTGCCTGATAGCCTATGTTTGTCATGGTTACATGAACGGCCACGACCTCGAAACGCGGCTTCCAAATGCGCGACCGGCGAGCCAGCAATTCAGTCAACGCCAACGAATCCTTGCCACCCGACACGCCCACCAGAATGCGGTCGCCATCCTCAATCAGTCCATAATCCACAATGCCCTTCATCAGCCGCCGTTCGATGCGAGCCATAAGCAACTTCTCATCCCTGTCTATCTTATCCATATTTATTTTCAGTTCATTATAAATGCCGGTCACTCTTGCCCGATACAATTCCGGAGAGTTGGCGGGGCAAAGATAAACCATTCGGAGGTGGCACACAAAAAAAGAGGCGCCTAATATGAGAGTCCGTTTAAGATTTACTCTGAAAGGTTTCTGTTTCAGCTAATCTTGAGTTCCTATCCGGACTGGAGGCTATTTTCACACGAAATTCTGATTTGTATTACGGCACTTTCAAGACTATCCAATCCTTTAGAACTGCGATTAGCCAACCTCATACAATTCTAATAATCAAATACTTACTTCCCATATATAACCTGCACGGTGCTTATCGCTTAGCAGTATGCCGCTTATCGCTTAGCAGTATGCCGCTTATCGCTTAGCAGTTTCTCCCAAAGGGGTTACCAACAAGGTTCCTTATACACACGGAGCATCAGTGCTGAGCATAAAAAGTTTAACACTTCTCCATTTAAAGGCAAGCCGCAGAGGTTGTTTTTAGAAGAAAAAAAGCGAGAAAAATTAAATTATTCAAGAAAAAGTCTTACCTTTGTAACATGATGACTTTAGCACAACATATAGAGAAATTATTAGCAGACAATGATTGTGTCATTGTTCCGCATTTGGGAGGATTCATTTCCTGTTATAGTCCGGCTCAATGGATAGAAAAAGACAATCTTTTTTTACCCCCTGGACGTATGACGGGATTCAATCCGCGCCTGACTATAAATGACGGACTGTTAGTCCAATCTTATATGGCAGAGCGCCACATATCTTTTGCAGAAGCCTCCCGGCAAGTGCAAAGAGAAGCCGATGCACTCTTGGCTGAACTACATGCGCAGGGCAGTGTAGAACTACCTCGTATCGGCAAACTTCATCTTTCCATTCGCAATACGTTCGATTTCACACCAGACCACCAGACCACATCTGCCGAACTCTATGGTTTTTCCAACTTCCGAATGCAGAAGCTGGCCCGCCATGCAACAAGTGCAAAGCCTGTGAGTTTCACTCCGCCTGTGCCGGAAAAAAGAGTCCAGAGACAGCGTATCAAACTGCACTTCAGTGCTTCTTTCTGGTCGAATGCCGCAGCCGTGGCAGCTATTATCATCTTGTTCTTCGCCATCTCCATACCCGTAAAAAACACGGAAATCATAAACGGGAACTACGCTCAACTGCTCCCTACGGAAATGCTCAGCACAATCAGCCAACAGTCGCTGGCCATTACCCCCGTAGCTCCCACCCGCCAAAGTTGTCCCACTCCCCCAAGCGTGCAAGCTACGCCGCAGGCAGAAGATTCGCCGGTGGCAACAGAAGCTCTTTCCAAAGCATCCACAGCTCCGGCAACCAAGGTCCAAACCACCCCTGAAACAGTCAAGGAAAAAGCCCCTAAGAGTACACAAACAGCTGTAAGCCATCCGACCAAGGCCCCAGCATCTCCCAAGGGTAGCAGCGAAACCTCTCGCGCCACATCTTCTCCTGCCAGAAAATACCACATCATCGTGGCCAGTGTGGGCACCGAAACAGATGCAAGAAGACTGGCAGCCGATTTAGTAAAGAAAGGCTATACCCGCGCACAAGCCATTATTGGAGACGGGAAAATGAGAGTGAGCATAGATTCTTTTGCCAACGAAACCGAAGCGTATCAGGCAGTGAACAAACTGCGCCAGGAAGAAATCTACCAAAACGCCTGGGTACTAAAGAAATAATATAAAAGATGAAACGTATACGTTGTCCCAAATGTGAGAACTACCTGACATTTGACGAAACCAAGTACAAAGAAGGCCAATCGCTGGTCTTCATCTGTGAGCATTGCAAAAAACAATTTGCCATCCGGATAGGAAAAAGCAAAACCGAAGCTACGCGTAAAGAAGCATCCCCTGACGAGAATGCCAGCCGGAATGAATTCGGCAACATTACAGTGATTGAAAACATCTTCGGCTATAAGCAAGTACTCCCACTACAAGAAGGAGACAATATCATTGGACGCCGCTGTGTAGGCAACACTATTCAAGTTCCTATCGAAACTTCAGACATGAGCATGGACCGAAACCATTGCATCATCAACGTGAAACGCAACAAACAAGGCAAGCTGATTTATACATTAAGAGATGCTCCCAGTCTGACCGGTACTTTTCTAAACAATGATATTTTAGCAGATAAAGACAACATTCGCATTGAAGAGGGGGCTGTGGTCACCATCGGTGCTACCACATTCATATTGCATACGCCCTATGAGGAATAAAAAAAGAGAAAAATAAAAGGGCTATCTATCACAGACAACCCTTCTTTGTTAACCTTAAAATCTAATACTATGAAAAACACACACTGCAAAGGTAGAGTTATTCTGGCATATACCAAAACTTTCCCACTAAAAAACCGATTATACAACATTTTTTAAGAGATGACATCATCAACAGTAACCGGACAAGGGAAGAATCTTTTTCCGGGTCCTATACGAATCAAGGCATGAAAACCACTGAGAATCAATCTATAGTTGAAGTTCTTCACGCAAAAGTGGCATCCAACCTAAAAAATCACTATCTTTATCGCCCAAAACCAGATTACCATTACTAAAGCTCCTCAATATGATAAACTCTATTTTAGATACAGATCTCTACAAATTCACTACTTCCTATGCGTATATCAAACTATTCCCCTACGCTATAGGAACCTTCGGATTCACAGACCGAGATGAGACCTCCTATACGGAAGAATTTCTGGAAGAGTTAAAAGAGGCTATCAAACAACTCGCACAAATACGGCTTAAGCCTGACGAATTAGAATACATGACAGGACATTGCCGCTTCCTTCCACGCGTCTATTGGGAATGGCTTTCCTCTTTTCGTTTCCAACCGGAAAAAGTGGCAGTATATCTCGACTCCGACAGGCACCTCCACATTGAAGTGACCGATTACTTGTATAAAGCCACGCTCTATGAAGTCCCTATCCTGGCCATTGTCTCCGAAAAATTAAACGAATCTTTGGGACGTGTAGTTAATATGGACCAGGTCATACAAAGACTCAGCGACAAAGTAAAGCTGTCGAACCAACACCACCTGTCCTTCTCAGAATTCGGCACCCGAAGACGTTTTTCAGCTGAGGTACAAGACAAGGTCATTGAATATCTTACCCATCAGGCTCTCTATTGCACCGGCACTTCCAATTGCTATTTTGCCATGAAATACGACATCAAGCCTATGGGCACCCATCCTCACGAATGGTTTATGTTTCATGGAGCTCAATTCGGTTATATCCATGCCAACTACATGGCTCTGGAAAACTGGGTAAATGTCTACGACGGCGATTTAGGAACCGCCTTGGCTGATACCTATACCACAGATGCCTTTCTCAATAATTTAAGCCGCAAGCAAGCTAAACTATTCGATGGAGTACGATGCGATTCGGGCAATGAATACGAGTTTACAGACAGACTCATAGCGCGCTATCAAGAATTCGGAATCGACCCCACCACTAAAACAATTATCTTCAGCAACGCTCTTGACTTCGATAAAGCACTTGATATACAGAGACACTGCGCAAATCGCATCCGCTGTGCTTTCGGAATAGGTACCAACCTGACCAACGACACTGGCTTCAAACCCTTAAACATCGTAATGAAACTGACCCGCTGCAAAATGAATGCCAACCAAGAATGGCGGGAATGTGTCAAACTGTCTGACGATGCCGGCAAACACCTGGGAAGCACAGCAGAAGTACAAGCCTGCTTATACGATCTGCGGTTAGTGCCCCTAACAATTAAAAATGCGCTACCAACAACAAGTATCGGGTAAGAAACATACTGCATCTTACTGTAAACATCAATACTTATCGCAATAAATATCTGACTAGCCGTATGAATAACATAATCTTAGAGCTGCTACAAAAACAGTACAAGGCTTATACGGGACACGCCCCTGAGCAAATAGAAGAATTACCCCCTTCTGGCTCTCACCGCCATTATTTTCGCCTGAAAGGACCGGTTTCATTGATTGGAGTAAGAGGCGACTCTACGGAAGAAAATCGCGCTTTCATTTATATGTCTGAATATTTCAGCCGAAAAGGCCTTCCCGTGCCTCGGGTCCTCAGTCGGTCTGCCGATGACAGCCTGTATTTGCAGGAAGATTTAGGAAACATATCCCTGTTCAATATCATAGAAAGGTGTCACCAGACCGGCACATTCGGTAAGGAGGACAAAGGACTGTTGCGCCAGACAATTCATTACCTTCCAGACTTTCAATTTGCCGGTACCGAAGGAATGGACTTTTCCTTTTGCTATCCGTATCCGGAATTTGACTCCCGTTCTATCTTCTGGGACTTGAACTATTTCAAGTATTGTTTTCTTAAAGCTACCGGACTCAGTTTGCAGGAAAATGACTTGGAAAACGATTTCCACCACATGGCTGATATACTATTACAGGACAATTCTGCCACTTTCATGTACCGCGACTTCCAGAGCCGCAACGTGATGATAAAAGACCAGAAGCCTTGGTTCATTGATTTCCAAGGCGGACGAAAAGGTCCGATTTATTACGATGTAGCTTCGTTCCTATGGCAAGCTAAAGCCAACTTCTCAGACAGCCTGCGCCAAGAACTGCTTGACGAGTATATCACTGCCCTGCAAAAATACCTGCCTGTTGACAAGATACACTTCTGCAACCGACTGCGCCATTTCGTACTCTTCCGTACATTGCAAGTACTGGGATGCTACGGATTCCGAGGCTACTTCGAGAAAAAGCCGCATTTCATACAAAGCATTCCCTATGCCATTGAAAATTTGCGCCGTTTACTTCAAACCCCTTGTCCAGAGTATCCATACCTGTATCACGTGCTCCGACAACTGACAGAGCTCAAACAATTCAGTGCCCCCCTCCCCTCCCCGCTTTTATCTCAGCAACGTCTCTGCGTCAGAGTTACAAGTTTTTCCTACAAAAAAGGCATACCCGATGATCCCACTGGAAACGGAGGCGGATTTGTGTTCGATTGCCGGGCCATCAACAACCCTGGCCGATACGACCGCTACAAAACTTTCAGCGGATTGGATGAACCGGTCATCCGTTTTCTGGAGGAGGACGGAGAAATCATCACTTTCCTTGCCTATGCCTATGAGTTAGTAGATGCTTCTGTGCGCCGCTACCTGGAACGAGGCTTTACCAGCTTAAGCGTGTCTTTTGGATGCACCGGCGGACAGCACCGTTCTGTCTATGCTGCCCAACACATGGCAGAACATCTCCATAAAACCTTCGGCATACAGGTCAACCTGATACATCGGGAGCAACACATCGAACAAATGTTTTATGCAAAATACTGACATGAAAAAAGCAATGATATTTGCCGCTGGCACAGGCAGCCGCCTGCGCCCACTTACCAACCAGATACCCAAAGCGCTGGTACCTGTAGCCGGAGTACCGCTGTTAGAACGGGTTATCTGCAAACTGGCTGATGCCGGTTTCTATGACATAACCATCAATATTCACCATTTGGGACAGCAAATCATCGACTTTCTGCAGGCTAAGCAAAACTTCGGGCTTCACATACATATCAGCGACGAACGGACACAGCTTCTCAACACTGGAGGAGGCATCCGCCATGCACGCCATTTTCTGGATGGCAACGAGCCTTTTCTGGTACACAATGTCGATATACTGACCGATGCCAATATAAACGTATTATGGGATAACCATATCCGCAATGGAGCCGAAGCCACTTTGCTGACAGAACACAGGAAGACATCCCGCTACCTGCTGTTTGACCCTACCATGCACCTGCGTGGCTGGTTCAACCAATCCACACAGGAAATACGCCCGGCCGGGTTGACCAATACCTATGAAAGCTGGGCTTTTGACGGTATCCATGTCTTCTCTCCTTCTCTTTTCCGGCGCATGGAAGATGCACGTTGGGAATCTTCTTTCTCTATCATTGACTTTTATCTCCATGTATGTGCAGATTCCTTTATCCAAGGCTTCCCCATTCAGGCCACTCATTGGTTCGACACCGGCACTCCCGACACGTTGGCCAAGGCAGAAATATGGTACAGCAATAAGAAGTAAGATGGTAACTTCCAAAGGAGCGTCCTCCTTAAGCCCTCCATGTAGTGATTCATAGAATAAGACGCCGATACTTAAACTTTAGGAGCAGATTCCCAAGCGCTTGGAAACAGCATTCTAAGGGCTTCGGAACCTGCTTCTTGTATATTAAAGATAACACACTGTCTAACAACAACATACTCTAAAGCAAAAAGCAACGGGAAGCGGGTGCTTGACGGAATATGGTAAACATCCTGCAGCCCTGCTGTCCTTTGCCTCCTGTCAAGATAAACCTGGGCTTGCAGAAGTTGAATGAACTATTTATTTCGTCCCAAGTTTGGTCAGACGAGTATATATATGTATCTTCGCCCCAGTTTAAAATAAGACCTTACGCAGAAATATGTCCGACTATATCAACGAATTGAACGAAAGCCAACGGGCTGCAGTAATCTACAACGAAGGACCTTCGCTGGTCATTGCCGGTGCCGGTTCTGGAAAGACAAGGGTACTGACCTATAAAATAGCCTACCTTTTAGAGCAAGGATATAAGCCTTGGCACATTCTGGCACTGACCTTTACCAACAAGGCTGCCCGTGAGATGAAAGAACGCATAGCCCGCCAAATGGGCGAAGAAAATACACGCCGCCTGTGGATGGGAACTTTCCACTCCATATTCTTGCGCATCTTGCACGCCGAAGCCGAGACATTAGGATTCAGCCCCAACTTTACCATCTACGATACAGATGATTCGCGCAGCCTCATACGCACCATACTCAAAGAAATGCAGTTGGATGAGAAAATCTACAAACCCGGATTAGTCCAATCACGGATATCCCATGCCAAAAACCGCCTGATAACCCCGGCTACCTACGCCAATAGCCGCGAATCATACGAAGCAGACCAATCTGCCCGCATTCCTGCCGTGCGTGATGTCTATCGGCGCTACTGGGAGCGTTGCCGCCAATCGGATGCAATGGACTTTGACGACCTGTTGCTTTACACTTTCCTGCTATTTCGCGACCACCCCGACATCCTGGAAAAATATCGGGAGCATTTCCAGTATATTTTAGTCGATGAATATCAGGACACCAACTTTGCACAACACAGCATTGTGCTCCAACTGGCCCAAAAGCACCGGCATATCTGCGTAGTGGGCGACGATGCCCAAAGCATCTACTCCTTCCGGGGAGCAGATATTGATAACATTCTCACATTTACCAAAAGCTTTCCCGGCACACAGATATTCAAACTGGAGCAGAACTACCGTTCCACACAAACTATTGTAAGTGCTGCCAACAGTCTGATTGAGAAAAACCAGCGCCAGATTCATAAAAACGTGTTTTCTGAAAAAGAAAAAGGCGACGTCATAGATGTCTTTCAAGCCTACAGCGATGTGGAAGAAGGAGAAATTGTGGCCAATAAAATCACCCAACTTCACCGTCAGAACGATTACCATTGGGAGCATTTCGCCATACTCTACCGCACCAATGCCCAAAGCCGTATTTTCGAGGAAGCCTTGCGGAAAAGGTCGATACCTTATCGCATATACGGCGGGCTCTCTTTCTATCAGCGCAAAGAGATAAAGGATGTCATCGCCTATTTCCGTCTGGTAGTAAACCCAAACGATGAAGAAGCACTGAAACGAATCATCAATTATCCAGGCAGGGGCATAGGGACAACCACCATAAACAAAATCCTGGAGGCAGCCAACAAGCACCATACCAGCTTGTGGAACATCTTAAGCAGTCCTGCAGCTTTTGACTTGAACCTCAACAAAGGAACTGCCGCCAAACTACAAGGCTTTCGCGAATTAATAGAAGGTTTCATGCAACTGGCATCGCAACAAAATGCTTATGAAACCGGTACGGAAATTATCCGCCAATCGGGTATCATTGCAGATATTTGCCAAGATAACTCACCGGAAAACCTCAGTCGCAAAGAAAATGTAGAAGAATTAGCCAACGGTTTGAGCGACTTTTGTGCACGGCGGCTGGAAGAAGGAGAGCCGCGCATCTCTTTGGCCGATTTTCTGTCGGAAGTTTCCCTCCTGACAGACCAGGACACGGACAAAGATGGCAACGAAGACCGCATCACCCTAATGACAGTACATTCGGCCAAGGGACTTGAGTTTAAGAACGTCTTTGTAGTCGGCTTAGAAGAAGGCCTGTTTCCCAGCAACATGGCAGGAGATTCCCTCCGTGCATTGGAAGAAGAACGCCGTTTATTCTATGTAGCCATTACCCGCGCCGAAGAACATTGTTATCTTTCTTATGCCAAAACCCGTATCCGCTACGGTAAGATGGAGTTCGGAAGTCCCAGCCGTTTCCTTCATGACATAGATACGTGCTATTTAAGCACTCCGGAAAGCGAGAGCCGCTCTTATCACAAACAAGCCTCCCCAAGCAGTCATCTGTTTCCCTCCCGACAGACGACAAGTGTTTCCAGCAGTTGGAAACGAATCCCTTCCAATGGGCGCCCTGCTCCTAAGGAGGCAGCACAACGTTCAGGCTCTCATGCACAAATATCAGAAGGGCAAACCATTGAGCATGAACGTTTCGGCATTGGACAAATCATACACATAGAAGGCTCAGGAGAAAATACCAAAGCCACTATCCGCTTTCAAAACGTGGGTGAAAAGCAACTCCTGGTCCGCTATGCCCGCTTTAAGGTTATCAAATAAGAACGAATCTCTCAGACATAAGGCACTTTTATCATAACTTCAAAACTGATTATAACATGATAGACTTTTCTCTTTTCCCCTCGCCCTGTTACATCATGGAAGAGGAAGCATTGCGAAAAAATCTTTCGTTAATTAAAAGCGTAGCCGACCGTACCGGCACAGAAATCATTCTTGCATTCAAGTCGTTTGCCCTTTGGCACTCGTTCCCTATTTTCCGCGAATACATCCAGGCCTCTACCGCCAGTTCGCCTTATGAAGCCCGTTTAGCCCTTGAACAGTTCGGCAGTAAAGCCCACACCTATTCACCGGCCTATACCATCGAGGACTTCCCGGAAATCATGCACTGCAGCAGCCATATCACATTCAACTCCCTGACGCAATATCAACGTTTCTATCCTTTGGCCAAGGCTCACGGCGGTATATCCTGCGGAATCCGCATCAACCCCGAATACTCTGAGGTAGAAACCAGCTTATATAATCCCTGCGCGCCCGGTTCCCGGTTCGGTATTACAGCCGACCAACTCCCCGACATACTTCCCGAAGGAATAGAAGGCTTCCACTGCCATTGCCATTGCGAGTCTTCCTCCTACGAACTGGAACATACTCTAAAGCACATAGAACAGAAATTTTCCCGTTGGTTCTCCCAAATCAAATGGCTCAACCTTGGCGGCGGGCATCTGATGACACGCAAAGACTATGACATCGAACACCTTGTCCACCTCCTTCAAGGTTTGCAGGCGCGCTATCCGCATCTCCACATTATTTTAGAACCCGGTTCTGCCTTTACTTGGCAAACAGGCGTTCTCGCCTCAAAGGTTGTAGACATCGTTGAAAATAAAGACATTCAAACAGCCATTCTCAATGTCAGTTTCACTTGCCACATGCCCGACTGTTTAGAGATGCCATACCAACCCGCAGTGCGTGGAGCCCAAATGGGAAGTGACGGTCCTCACGTCTACAGACTTGGAGGCAATTCTTGCCTAAGCGGCGATTTCATAGGCTTTTGGAGCTTTGACCACAAGCTCCAACCAGGCGAACTGATAATATTCGAAGATATGATTCACTACACTACCGTCAAGACAAATATGTTCAACGGAATCCAGCATCCAGCCATGGCCATGTGGACCAGAGACGGTCGTGCGGAGATTTTCAGACAGTTTTCTTACGAAGACTATAAAAACAGAATGGACTGATAATCAGAATTGTGTGTGCAATAAGAAAGAGAAAACGCATTTTTTCTAAAAAAAGCATCTGAAAAAGCTTGTCGGTTAAAAAAAAATGCCTACCTTTGCAACCGCAATCGCGGAAATAGCTCAGTTGGTAGAGCACAACCTTGCCAAGGTTGGGGTCGCGAGTTCGAGTCTCGTTTTCCGCTCCTTGTTCTTTGACATTCAGAATGACTTTGTATGAGTTAAGAAATAATGCCCAGGTGGCGGAATTGGTAGACGCGCACGTTTCAGGTGCGTGTGCCGCGAGGCGTGCAGGTTCGAGTCCTGTTCTGGGCACTATATCTGATGTCAAAGAACATTCTTTAAAATGGAGAGATGGCGGAATTGGTAGACGCGCTACTTTGAGGGGGTAGTGACAATTATGTCGTGGGAGTTCGAGTCTCCTTCTCTTCACACAAACAAAGCGTTATGCGGCAATAGCTCAGTTGGTAGAGCACGACCTTGCCAAGGTCGGGGTCGCGAGTTCGAGTCTCGTTTGCCGCTCATCATTCTTTGAAATAGTGAGATGGAAAAGCCCAGGTGGCGGAATTGGTAGACGCGCACGTTTCAGGTGCGTGTGCCGCGAGGCGTGCAGGTTCGAGTCCTGTTCTGGGCACAGTTATCGTAGTATAACACACCATCTTGCGGCAATAGCTCAGTTGGTAGAGCACGACCTTGCCAAGGTCGGGGTCGCGAGTTCGAGTCTCGTTTGCCGCTCATATTTCAAACAATAAAGCCTTGCATTTTTTGCAAGGCTTTATTGTTTTCTTGACTATCACTGTTTTTCTAATGCAAACCCCAACATCATGCCGTCATAGCTGTCCGCTAAAGAATTAATGGACTTGAGCGTAGAGTTATTGCTTTTGCTGGTAAGAAAAGTTATTAAGTCAAGAATCTTGTCTGAAGGGAAAAGCAATTCCATGTTCTCAGATGTACAATTCACCGTAGTCTGTATATTCAGCAACTTGGAAAATTTGAGATTCACTTTCTTCGAAGCAGCATCATAAGAAAAAGTTCCCTTCAGCTCTTTACCACGGATTTGAGTGCAGAATGTACTGTCAGCCTCAAAGGTAAAACTCATCTCACCCGCTGTAATGCCTACTTTTTCCAAAAATCCATCCAATTTCTTCTCTACTGCTGTTGCAGCCACACTTCCTCCGGCCTTTTGAAGCAAATTGTCCGACTCAAACTCAAGAGCAGCTCCCGTAAAACTCCACGTTCCAATAACACTGGCCGTATTCTTTCCCGTCACTACGCTGACAGCTTTCTCCAGATTCTCTTTGTTAAGAATATCCTTCAAAGATTGCGCCTGAATTTGAACCGAGCACAATAAAGTCATTATCACAAATGACAATCTCATAAACTTTTTCATTTTTCCTTCATTTTTAGTTCACTATTTATACTAT
>DGYFI06202__coassemble_434_pt1 | contig 36666 bp, 33 predicted proteins | sample DGYFI06202__metabat2_high_PE_032 | metagenome-assembled genome bin DGYFI06202 | reverse complement strand
GACACAACTAAATTCTGATGATTATGGAATACAAAAAAGACGGATTTGACAACCAACGTGCCATTGTACTACCCAAGTCCATAAAAGAGATATTGATAAACAACGAACTAACCCGCTTACTTTATGTAACAGACATAGGCTATTATCCTAAAGCCGCGGGACACTATCGCACACGCCCATCAGGCTCCGAACAACATATTCTGATATACTGCACAGAAGGAAAAGGCTGGTTCTCCATCAATGAGAATAGAAAAGAAATACAAAAAGAACAGTTTGTAATCATTGAAGCCGGACTTCCCCACACATACGCTGCCTCGGAAACAGATCCGTGGAGCATCTATTGGCTGCACTTTACGGGAGAAAAGAGCCATTTGTTCCATTCCATTTATAATAAAGTTTATAGCATTGACGAGACCCCCGAAGCCCGCTTCAAAGACAGGCTGATTCTTTTTGAAGAAATCTTTCAGAACTTAGAAATGGGTTACAGCATCGAAAACCTGGAATATACGACCCTATGTCTATGGCATTTCATCGCATCTTTCCGCTTCCTTTCACAATATAGAGAAGTGAACAAAGAGAAGAAAGGGGATGTCATCCAAAAGGCTATCCGGTATATGAAGAACAATCTACACAAAAGACTGTCGCTGGAGGATATAGCCAGCCATACCGGCTACTCGCCCTCACGCTTCGGACAGGTATTCTTAAAGAAAACCGGCCAGCCTCCTCTCAACTACTTCAACCAGCTGAAGATTCAGAAAGCATGCCAGTTGCTCGATTTCTCGGAACTAAAAATCAAAGAAATAGCAAGCGAATTAGGGTTCTACGACCAGTATTACTTTTCCAAAGTCTTTTTCAAACAAATTGGAGAATCTCCTACTCAATATAAGAAGCACCATAAAGGATAACAGGAGCTTTTAAGACCAGGCATGAAGTCATCGGCAATGACTCTATGCCTGGCTCCGGGAGCAAGCCAATCTGGTGAAGGTGCCTGTCTGCTTCACGCCTTCACCACGTCTCAAGCTGTTGTAACTTAGACAGTTGCTGTGAAAGATACATCCCTCACGCATCTTTCACGGTCTGTTTCATCAAGTTGTGCGTGCAGCCACACCAGGCCAAGGTTTCATCCGGCGATGGCGGTGGAGGAAACGAAAGCGGCTGGGGCGAGAACGACAAGGAAAAGAACAAGTATAAACCCAGAGCCTACGAGAAGCTGGAGGAAACGGTCGGTGCGGATTCCACTTTGACGGTATTCAGGAAACAACTCAAAGCCGTTAGGGAGACATCCGGCAAAAAGAACAAATAAATTTGGATAGAATCAAAGAGGTGGGTAAGTGAAAGCAAGTGAAAGTGAAATTTTGGGATGAAAAGGAAAAATATATTTGGTTGCATGCAAATCTTTGCTTATCTTTGCAACACGAGAACCCCCAAGCCTCTTAACAATGCTCAAATCGGGGGTCGTTTTATTTTTATACCCCAATGTCAATCAATTTCCCGAAACAATACAACAGCCCGGAGGATTTGGCCGAGTTGCTATCCCAAAGAGGGCTTGTTTTCGAAGACAAGGAGCGTGTCTGCCGTTACATCCGCAACATAGGTTATTACAGGCTAAGCGCATACTTCTATCCTTTCCTTGAAATTCCCAAAGACAGGCAGATTTTCAAGCAGGGCAGCAGTTTTGACGCGGCAATCAAACTTTATCGGTTTGACAAGAAACTCCGTCTTTTCATGTTCAATGAGATTGAGAAGATTGAAGTTTCCCTGCGCAGCACCTTGGCCAATGTCGTGGCGAAAGAGACCGGAAACATCTTTTGGATGACCGACGGCTCCCTGTTCGCCAACCCAAACAAGTTCAACCGCACGATGGAACTGATAGACAAGGAGGTCAATAACTCCAAGGAAGATTTCATCCTGCACTTCAAGAGCAAGTACAGCAATGCCTATCCTCCGGCATGGATGCTTGTGGAGATACTGCCGATGGGTGTTGTGACCCGCATCTATGAGAATATCAAGTCCAACCCGTTGAAGAAAAAGATTGCAGCTTGTTACGATTTACCCGTTCCCGTTTTTACTTCATGGCTGACAGTCATAACGCTTACCCGAAACTCCTGCTGCCATCACGCAAGGGTATGGAACAGGCAGTATGCCATCAACCCGATGGTAGCACGGAAAATGAAACGGGCTTGGATAAGCGATGCCGTACCGCCACATAGGACATTTTATGAAATCTGCATCATCAAGTGGTTTATCGACATCATATCGCCCCACAACGACATGAAGCAGCATTTCCTGTCTTTGCTGGAGCAATATCCGAGCGTTGATTACAAAGCGATAGGTATTCCGCAGGACTGGCAGGACGAACCTCTATGGCGTGAAATATAAGTAAATGTGCAAAATTAAATGAACTAAACACGGAGACACAAAGTCACAGAGTTTTTATTTTCTGTAAGACATATCCTCACGGAGTCACAGAGTTATTCCCCCGTGTGCGGCGAAGCCGCGAACTCCGCGTTCCACAGAAAGGAGACGGCTATTTACATACCCGGCTTACAGTTTACCGTCTTGCTCTGAAAAAGATAGGAAAATGGCATTTTTTATAAATGGTTTCAGCCTGTCTTTCACCGTATCTTGTTCATATACAAATGAGTGATAATTTTTCGAAGACGATTTTTTGTAAATGGAAATCAGGCAGATTTCCGGCCTGTTTCGCAGAAAAATAAACGTACGGACAGTTTTCTTCTGAAATCTTTCAAGCCTTCACCGCAATTTAATCAATTCATTGAAAGATAGATATGGTGAAAGATAGATCCTTCACGCATCTTTCACGGATACATCGTGCACCGGTCGCTCCGAAAAAGCTTCTTATACTTTGAAAGCAGACTTCCGGTAGCCGGGAAAGTGGCTTCCAAGAGCCTGGAAGCGGACCGGTTTATCCGGAAAAGGCTATCTGAAAGCTGTGAAAGATGCGTGAAGGTACTATGTTTCACAATAACACGCAGACATACAATCAATTAAAATGGCGTGAAGGCGTGAAGGGAGGAACAGGAAAATCAGTATGGGGAGTGTGAAACATCGGATGCAAAGGCATGAACGCGACATCATACACCGCGAACGAACATCTGAATCATCCGAAAAAACAGAAAGCACTGCCTTCTTTCTACCGGGATTGGAGACTACGCTGCCAGCCGCCGGAGAAATGCCGACCTGCATCCGGGCAGCGTAAAATGGCACTTTAGCAGCGTAAAATGGCATTTTAGCGGCGTAACTCTGACTTTGGTGAAGCAGTGTTCTTACTTGATGGAACACAGAGACGCAGAGCTTTTGTTTTTCGTTAAACATATCTCCATAGAGTCACAGAGTTATTCCCCTCTTTCGTGTGTGGCGAAACCGCGGACTCCGTGTCCTCCTCTCATCATTTTCCGACAGAAAGTTACGGTACTTTGTATCTCTGCGTCTGATATAAACTAAATCTGATTGATTACTTATTCTCATTAATAAGGCTTTCAGGGGATGGTAGAGGGAAAATATATCTTTGTGAATCTAAAAAATGACGTTATGGATACTGCTATTAAATTTTGAGAACTGGCTGGGCATTGAAAGGAAATAAAGGTAGAATATTCTAAGGCGTTTGTGAAAGCAGTCCGGAAATTATCTGGCAAAATGCTTGATTCCGTTAGAAATGCCATACAGGAAGTCATAGAAGCTCGATATATTGATGAAATAACCGATTGTAAGAAACTGGTTGGCTATGATTTTTTTGCCCCGGCTGTCCGTGATGGATGGTCGGGGATTTTCGTTAGGATATAAAATAATATTCTTTCCCCTTGTAGAATATAAAAATATATGCTATCTTTGTACCGTAATCAGAAAACATTACGACATGCCTACAGTATTAGATTTATTCGGATTGAAATTCATCATCTTCACGGCAGACCACCAGCCACCGCACTGCCATGTGAAGAGCAGCAACGGGGCGGCCAAATTCATCATCAAAGACAAAGTGGAGTGCGTGGAAAGCACGCTGAAGCCCAAGGAACAGAAATTGGCTGAGTATGTGCTGGAAGAGAATCTGGAAAACATCCGGGAGGCTTGGAAAAGAATCCACGGGGAGTTTTAAGGACTCCCCTTTTACCCAATATCAGGAGCGAAAGGAGGACACTATGAATGAAATGAAAATTAAGAAACTATGGTTCGCAGACGGTCGCATCTATGTGACCACAGACAAGGGAGAAACCCTGTTCCAGTCGCTGAAATTCTATCCACGTCTGCTGACAGCCACCGATGAGCAGCGGCAGGCTTATGAGTTGTGGGAATATGGCATCCGCTGGGACGCCATTGACGAAGACATGAGTTATGAGAGCTTCTACTACGATGAAACGAAACAGGTGCAATCCGGCATCCAGGATGCTTTCCTGTCGCACCCGGAACTGAACATCTCTGCCGTGGCGCGCCGGATGGGCATCCAGCAGAGCCTGCTGGCCAGTTACATCAAAGGCACCAAGAACCCCTCGCCCGAAAGGCGCAAACTTATTCAAGACACGCTGCACCAGATAGGACGTGAGCTGGTGGCAGTGGAATTATAAAGAATGGTGTAGTTATTGTTTGACAGCTTTTCTACCCATCCTGCCGGACACCTTTCGGGGTGCCCGGTTTTTTTGTGTCCTTTTCCCGGCAACGGCTGACTTCTACCTTTGCGACAAGCAAATAACAGGAATATGGGAGCACATGCAGAACGGATGGCCGGGTACGGCAATAGGAACCGCAGCCGCAAGGGCGAGGGGTATCCCATCGAGGTATATATCGAGGGGGACACCGGCATCACGCAACAATGGGAACGCTAGCAGGACCGGAAGGCGGTGGCTACCTTCAACCACCGGGTGCGTGCCTGGGGGACGAAGGTGAACGATGCCTTGCAATACAGCATCGCCGACCATATTGCCGAGGACAACACGCTGTCCGCCTCGCTCAAGACGAACTACCGCCACTGGGGCAGGACACCGCAGGCCGGACAGGAAATCACTTCCATCGGATTTTCTTTCGAGAAAGCAGGATTGTATGTCCACCTCAGCGTGGGACGCGGCTACAACCGTGAAGACGGTACGGTAGTGGTGACCAAGCAGCACAACCGGGACATGATCCGCAAACCCAAACCGTGGTTCGACCCGGTCATCGAGAACCATATCGAGGCGTTGCAGCAGATTATGATTGACTATTGCGGCGACCTCTTCATCAACACCTCACACATATTAATCAACCGATAAATGAAAAAGATAGGAAAATTCAGCTTCGTAGACACCGCCGCAGGTCAGTATGCCCTGCACATGGACTGGAGCCACTCGATGTCGCAACTGTTCGACCTCGGCGGGCGGAACTGGGACGATGACCCGGTGAGCGTGGCCGGTGAACGGGTGGTGCCCTGGGGCAAGGACAACAACCTGCCACACGCCATCCGCGACCTGAACGAGAACATGATTGCCGCGGCCTACGTGGTCCATGCGCCGAGCCAATACTGGAAAGACATCCAGGAACAGGTGCTGGAGGTGCACCCGGATTGGACGGAAGAGCAGGTGAAAAAGGAGATAGACAGGCTGAAGGATCGACTGATGGAGCAGATTGCAGACGTGATGGCGGGCAAGAACAACGCGGGCAAGTTCTTCAGCTGCGTGGACTTCACGGACGATTACGGCCATGCCCAGTCGTGGAAGATTGAACCCATCGAGATGAACATCGACAAGTACATCGAGGCGCAGGCCAAGATTTCGCGCATCGCGGACAGTTCGACGACCAGCGGCTTCGGTCTCAGCCCCGCCCTGGCAAATATTATCATCGACGGCAAGAGCGACAGCGGCAGCCAGATGCTCTACGCGCTGAAGATATTCTACGGGGCGGACACGCAGATTGCCGAAGACATCGCGCTGGAGGCGGTGAACGATGCCATCCGCATCAACTTCCCGGAGAAAAGTCATAGACATCCCTGAAGATATTTTCCGGTATCTGTCAGTCAAAGCTGCCATGCAAGGCACCAACTTGAAAAAGTATATTGAAGGACTTCTTGCAAAAGATGTGGAGGACATGGTAGCTGGTATGGATAATAATGAGGCATATCAGTGGCTTTCAAGAAATGAACCAGATGGCCATGTCAGGGCAGGGGAAAAAGAAAAACGGGATTTTGAGAACTGGCTGGGCATTGAAAGGAAATGAAGGTAGAATATTCTAAGGCGTTTGTGAAAGCAGTCAGGAAATTATCCGGCAAGAAACTGGCTGGCTATGATTTTGTTTATCGCATACGCATCGGCAGTTACCGGGCATTCTTTACTTTACATGTCCATATTGAAAACGATGTGGTGATGTTTGAATATCTGCTGCCAAGGGGGGAAGCGTATGATAAGAAGAATCAGGAGAAACTGCGATGTATAGATGAATGAGAAAACAAAAAAAGAGCCGTTATCAGAACTCCTCGCTCTGACTCAGCTCTTCACTGTTCCTTTTCCTTCATAGATAAGGCTTTCGGGGGATTAGGGACGGAAATAAAAAAGGTGAGGGTTTACAATTATTAAGGCAAGCCCGTTAAATGAGCATAAAAGAAAGGGAGAATAAAAAGGGGAATACGAAGAGACTTAAAAGAAAAATCCGCTGATTTTCAGCGGATTTTAATTCATTACGTGGAGCTGGAGGGAGTCGAACCCTCGTCCAAACGAGGAAATCATAAGCTTTCTACATGCTTATCTTTGCCTAAATTTTCGTGCTACGGCAGAACCAAAGCCATCAACCGTAACCTTATCCTCTAAAACTTCATCTGCGCCGCAAGGCCGACGCCGACTATCTCCGATATGACTGCACCACTCTGCCGGAATGCTTCGGAGCAACAGCTTCCGAGTGATGTCTCGTTCCAGCACCTGGTGCCGGAATTAAGCTCTAATCTACTATACTTCGATTACGCAGCGAGAGCGTAGTTGTTTTCGCCAGATAAATTTTTGAGGACTGAGATTTAAGTGCCAGCCAACGAAGCACTGCATGCTTACCTACCATTTCTGCCCGCTGTCAAATCCAGTCAACCCCTTGATGGAATCGTCAACAACAGACGATATATGATTTGGAGGGCAAAGGTAATACATTTTTCTGAATTCTCCTAATTTTAAGTATTTTTATACCTGCTTCCAACACTTTCTTTGCTTCTTTGCCACTTTTCATGCCTGCCTGACACAAAAGAACAAAGGAATACCACTCTCCCACTCCAATAACATGAGTTTACCTGCCTGCATCTCAAGAAAATGATGAAGATTGCACAGAAAATCATTACCTTTGCGGAGTTGAACGAATAAAATAGAAAACTCCATGTCTATGAAATCCTTGTTTACTCCTATCCTGGCTGCTCTCTGCCTGGGTTCCTGTGCCTCCCGTCAGGCAAGCAACAATGTCGGCGAACTGACCTTGCTGGTAGGTACTTATACCAGCGGCAACAGCACAGGCATCTACAGCTTCCGGTTCAATGAAGAAACGGGACACAGCCTGCTGCTCGATTCTGCCATCCTGCCCAATCCTTCTTACTTGACGGTATCGGCCGATGCAAAACGTGTCTATGCCGTCAACGAAATGAATGACAGCACTGCCTCGCTCAGCACCTTGGATTTTGATGCAGCAACAGGCTCTCTGCAACTGCTGAACCGACAACTGACATACGGTGCTGATCCTTGTTATGTAGCAACTAACGGACGCTTAGTGCTTACAGCCAACTACAGCGGAGGCAATCTGTCGGCATTCCCTCTGAATGATGACGGCATTGCCGAACCTTTGAGCGGACTTTTCCCAGGAAAGGCAACAGGGCCTGACTCTGTGCGGCAAAGTACCCCGCACGTACATTGCGCTGCCTTTACACCCGACAGTCTCTACGTGTTTGCTACAGATTTCAGCGCCGACCGCCTGATAAGATTCGACCTTTTCACAGACAGCATTACCCCCTCGTCAGACTCTACTTCCGTGCAGCTCACTCCTGGCACCGGCCCACGCCATCTGATCTTTGCTCCGGACGGACAACATGCCTACGTCATAGGTGAACTTTCAGGTCAGATTACTGCTTTCGACTACCATAAGGGAAAGCTCATACCTATACAAACCCTGGCAGCTGATACAACCGGCGCACGCGGAAGCGCCGACATACGCATCAGCCCCGACGGACGCTTCCTCTATGCCAGCAACCGCCTTAAAAACGACGGGCTGGCTATCTTCGCCATTCACCCGGAAAACGGCACGCTCACACCTGTAGGTTACCAGACAACGGGCATTCATCCGCGAAACTTCAACCTCACCCCCAACGGAAAATACTTGCTGGTAGCCTGCCGGGACAGCCACATAATCCAGGTTTATAAGCGTGACATACAAACCGGTCTGCTGACTGACACGAACCAAGACATACAAACAGACCAGCCTGTATGCATCCAGTTTGTTAATAAACCATAAACAGACTTCCTCATATAGAAGAAGTTGATTAACTTTGTTCTGCTTAGCTAAGATAGAAGTATTATGAAAAAAACAATGACAATGATAAGCAAGCCCCAAAGGCTGATGGCTACCCTTCTCCTACTGACCTCATTAAACGCTGCCGCACAGACAGAGGTCACCGCAGGCGTAATGCGGGGCAAAGACTACGGTGTAACCTATATGCTGCCAAAAACAGAAATAGAAATATCTCTGCAAATCACGAAACACAGCTATACACCCGGACGCTTCTGCCAGTACGCATCCCGCTACCTGCAACTGAACAACGTTTCAGGCGAACCGGAAACCCACTGGACATTGGACAATATCCAGATGAACACCGTAGGCATACCCGACAGGGAGAATGTCTATTTTGTCAAACTGAAAGACAAAACCGTAGCTCCCCTCATGGAACTGACCGAAGACGGCATTGTCTACTCTATCAACATGCCTTTCAGCGGACGTAAAACAACCCGACCCGACACGGAGGCCTATACGCGCAAAAAATCACAACCTGACCCAAGCCAATTCCTGACAGAAGATATTCTGATGGCCAGTTCCACCGCCAAGATGGCAGAACTGGTGGCCAAAGAAATCTACAACATACGCGAAAGCCGCAATGCCTTGCTGCGTGGAGAAACTGATACACCCCCACAGGACGGAAACCAGCTGAAACTCATGCTCGACAACCTGCAACTACAGGATGAAGTATTAACGGAAATGTTTAAAGGAAAGGCTGAAAAAGACACGCAAACTATACGTCTCCGCATCACACCCGAAGAGATGAAAGACAGAGTCGTATTCCGCTTTTCTCAGAAGTTAGGCCTGCTGGACAAAGACGACCTGGCGGGTGAACCCTATTACCTCAATATCACCAACCTGCAGACACCTGCCATCCCAGCAGCTACAGAAGAGGACAAAAAGAAGGAATTGGAAGGAGTGGCATACAATGTACCGGGACGGGCCCGTATCGTGCTGATGCAAGGCAACCGCACGCTGACGGAAACCGAACTTCCCGTCACACAATTCGGCACCCGGGAATATTTGGCTCCGGTGCTGTTTAATAAAAACTCCACTACCAAAGTGCTATTTGACACTGCCACGGGCGGACTTATCAAAGTGGACAGAGAACAGTAGGAAAAAGGCACTGCCACCGCAGAGAGCCTATTCATAACAGTACAAGAAGAGCCGGCAGCAGACCACAAGTACTCTTGGTTTGCTGTCGGCTCTCAGCATATATTCACAGCATAAAAAAGTCCGGCTGTTTGGCAACAAAAGAACCTGGAATGACGATTACGCCCGTCCCCCCTTCAGGACAGACCTCCAACCTATAAGAAGCAAACTGCTAACCAATAACGGGCAGACTGCCCAAGTATTAGAAGTCCACCCGTTATCTATAAGAAGCATTTATCTGCTTATCAGGAAAATACGACACAGGCAACGTCACTTATTCCCTATTGGGAAGAGAAAGTCGCTCTGCATGAATATCACCGGCCTTCACTCCCCATTGCCCATCACCATGAAAATCATCTGACACACAAACGGATGAAACCGTCTTTCCTCATTTGCATCAGGTAGGCTGTGACACGAGAGGCATAATCCCCTTCTCCTTCAAAATGAGAAGCCAACTGCTCTATGATTTCACGAACCGTACGTTGCCCGTCTATCAGATTCCATACAGCTGTCCCATGTTCCTCCAAACGGACGTGAATATAAGGCGACATCGTTTTGGGCAGAAAAAAACGTCTCATCCATGCCAACCGGAAACGGGGATATGCCAGAACAGCACAGTCCCCTTCCCACTCCGTGGTAATACGCTCACTACGTACAGGAACCGTATCCAGCAGATTAAACTTGACCTTCTTCTTCATGCCTTCTGCCCCTCCGAAATATTAGCCGCGAATATTAGGTTCTTCCAAATGATAACCGTATTTCCGGTCTGCCCGCTTCAACAGAACAGCCACCACCAGCGACAGGCAGGCAATGCCGGTGAAAATACACATCGGAAGTGTATAATCATACAGAGTGGTTCCGCTCTCGTCCTGCCCTACAATGCAATAGACATCAAGCACCTTGCCTATCAGGGTCGGGATGCCCCATAAACCGATATTTTGAATAAAGAATATCATGGCATACGCCGTACCCAACTGGCTGACAGGAAAAATCTTGGCCACAGCCGGCCACATAGCCGACGGTACCAGCGAAAAGGCAATGCCCAGAATAATCATCAGCACAATAGCTACCAACCAATAATGGATGCCCGGAATGGCATAGATGAAATGCACACCTATCAGCATGGCCGAACCCAACGCCATAATAGACGCTGCCTTGCCACGCTTGTCGATGTAACCACCGAATATCGGAGTAAGAATCAAGGCACCCAACGCAGGCAATCCGGCAAACGTGCCAGCCACGCTCTCATCAATGCCATATTTCAATATCATAAACTCCGAAGCAAACTTTTGGAAAGGGAACACACACGAATAGAACAGTACACACAACAAGGCTATCAGCCAGAATCCGGGATTGCACAACACGTTCTTTACATCCTTGAAAGAGAATTTCTCGCTCTCCCCTTCCGCACCCGATTCCATTTTGGCTGCTTCCATCTGCCTGTCGAGTTTGCGGTCCATTACGGCAAAAACGAAAAATGCCACCAACCCGCCGATAAGCAGAATCAAGCCCAACAGTACAGGTGTCGTGATGTTATAGGCACGGGCCAAGGGTATTGCTACCGCATAACCAGCTTGCGATCCAATACGCGCCAATGCCACCTGTACTCCCATGGCTGTTGCCAACTCTTTACCCTGAAACCATTTGGCTATGATTTTCGTCACCGTAATACCGGCCACCTCGGCACCCACACCGAAAATGGAATAACCGGCAAAGGCCATAAAGACACCTATTTTATAGCCGAACAACTCCCGGCAGCCAAACATTTCCGCATCGGCACCGGCCAAGGTAGTCATGGCATAATATTCCAATGCCGTGCCGCCTACCATCAGAACAGTAGCCAGCTTTCCGGTAAAGCGAATGCCGAAACGGTCCAGAATCAGTCCTCCCCATATCAGCATCAGGAAAAACACATTCAGGAAACTGTATCCACCGGTATAGAAACCAAAATCAGAACTCGACCACCCCAAGTCTGTTTCCAACATCGACTTCAAAGGTGCCATAACATCATTCACATAATAAGCTGCCATCATGGTAAAGGCAACAATGCCCAACGCCCCCCAACGGACAGCTTTGGAATCATTCAACTTACGTATCAATTGTTCAGTCATTGTAAAAGTATAAGTATTTTATTATTCAGCATGCAAAAAAGGGTTGATGCCGTTGGCGGCCATCAACCCTCCCTTTCAATTTTTATAAAAATAACGAAGGACGACACACCCTTTATTATTTGGCAGTATCGGCCGGTGCGGCATTCTCTGCCGGTGCTTCAGTCTGCGGTGCATTCGTGCCCATAGGCAAGTTATACGGGTTGGTGCTTTCTTCCTTCTGAGCCTGTTCCAGAATTACATCGCTCTTTCCCGTACTGGTAGGCAATACATAGGCCGAAGCAATACTAATCACTACCATAGCAGCGGCCAGCGTCCAGGTTGTCTTCTCCAGAAAATCCGTGGTTTTGCGCACACCCATAATCTGATTGGATGAAGAAAAGCTCGAAGCCAAACCACCCCCCTTAGAGTTTTGTATCAGCACAATAAAACACATCAGCAAAGCTGCTATCACCATAAAGATAACTAATAAGTAGTACATTTTTGTTATTTTGAATTAGCGTTAATAATCAATTTTTCCAGAAATCGGATTTGGTCTGCAAAGTAAGCATTTTTTTTTGGATATTTCAAGCTTAACTTTTTAATAATTTCCAACGCCTTCTCATATCGGTGCTGTTTAATGTAGATTTTGGCCAAAGTTTCCGTAAAACAACTTTCATCAAGTTCATTTTCACCTGCCAAATCGGGACCAGAAACCGACCTTTCCGGCAACGGTTCATCAGGCAGAGGTACTTGCGGCTGTTCTGTCCTGGCCGATTCTTGCTCACGGATAAAACCGTCAATCAAATCCTGCCCACGCAATGGCGGCACGGTATTTGCCTCTTCCTCCCGATCTGCCGACTCATTTTCCTGAAGTAAAAAAGACGTATAGTCCATTGCATAATCCAACCCTACAGACTGTTCTGCCGTCGCCTCCTCCGGTGCCTGAGCCAGGAAATCGTCAATCAACGACAAGGTCCGGTCCATACTTGGCTCTTCCTCTACCGATACAGAAAGCCTTGTACTGTTAACGACAGGATAACCTTTGATGAGATGGAATAACACGCGGCGGTCGCCTACAAACGGAGCGGTCCGTCGCAGTTCTTCACCAAAACCTCCATCATTCAGTAGCGAAAGATTTCTCAGATAAAGCAAACGGGCAGACTGGAAATACGGAAAACGGTCCACTAATCTGCGAAGTTCCTCCAGCGAATTACCGTCCAATAACTCAGGATGTTCTATCCATTGTTGCAAAAGTGCGGAAGTCATCATCCCAATTACCAGTTTGCTACTGTCGAGTTAAAAATCTGTTCTGTTATATCTCTCACCATCAGAGTAATCAGTTCATCTTGCACGGCCGTCAGCAGCTGAGTGGATTCGTACGTCTGAAAGGCTGAGAACTGTTGATTATCAAAATCCTCCTCATGATTGGTATTATTGACATAAGTCACGCTTACGGTCAGGGTCAGCTTCACTTCCGAAGAATAACCGCTGGCATCCACACCCTGGTTGTACTGATTGTAACCGGTAATGGCACCGCTCAACTCCAAGTCACCTCCCGAATTAACCAGTTTCAAGCGTGTCTGCTGGATAAACATATCCTTCAGACGCTGATTGAATTCAATAGCCAGCGGTGCATAGACATAATCTGCCTGGTTCTGGAACTCGGCAATCGAAATAGTCTTCACCTTCGAATAGTCAATAGAACTGATAGGAGCCAATCCTATCTGAACCTTGCAGGAAGTTACCAGAAACGGCAACGCGCATAAGGCGATAACCGGCAATAGTATTTTCTTAATCCAAACCATATTCTTTTATTTTTCTATATAGAGTGCGCTCTGAAATATTCAAATCCTGGGCAGCACTTTTCCGCTTGCCATGATGCTTCTCAAGTGCTTTACGTATCATTTCTTTCTCTACATCGTCCAGCGACAAAGATTCTTCCACATATTCCTCCGTATCTTGAATATCCGGGTTCACCGAATGCGTCACCGGCTTCACGGGCTGACTGATGATAGTCGGCACGTTAGTCCCAACAGCCGGAGTCACCACTGCCGGATGCGCAGGTGCGTAATACTCCCCTTTATTACCGATAGGGGCTGTTCCGGCAGCATTGCGTTCAGTCATAATCTCATGCACCAACTTCTTCAACTCAGTCACATCCTGACGCATATCAAACAATACCTGATAAAGTATCTCACGTTCGCTTTCAAAGCTTTTCTCATGCCTCCCTGCAACGGCCGGCAGATTCCGGGCTGCTTCCTGCTCGGGCAGGTAGTTTTTCAGGATGGCAGCTGTTATGTCACGGTTGGTTTCTATAATGGAAATCTGCTCCGTGATATTCTTCAACTGGCGCACATTGCCTGGCCACGAATAAGTCAGCAGCATCTGCTTGGCCTCATCGGTCAGTTGTATGGCAGGCATGTGGTATTTCTCTGCAAAGTCAGAAGCAAACTTTCGGAAAAGCAACACCACGTCCTCGCCCCGCTCACGTAAGGGAGGTATCTGTATAGGTACCGTATTCAGGCGATAATATAAATCCTCCCGAAAACGCCCATCGGCGATAGCCTGCCTCAAGTTGACATTGGTAGCGGCCACAATGCGGACATCTGTCTTTTCCACCTTCGAAGAGCCCACCTTGATAAACTCCCCGCTTTCCAGCACACGCAGAAGGCGCGCCTGTGTAGGCATAGGCAGTTCGCCCACCTCATCCAGAAAGATTGTACCTCCGTTGGCTTCGCCGAAATATCCCTTACGTTCACCGATAGCCCCCGTAAAGGCACCCTTCTCGTGACCGAACAACTCAGAATCGATGGTTCCCTCGGGGATGGCTCCACAGTTGACAGCAATATACTGCCCATGCTTGCGGCGACTATACTGGTGGATAATCTGCGGAAAGCTTTCCTTACCCACCCCGCTTTCACCGGTAATCAGCACAGACAAATCCGTAGGTGCCACCTGAATGGCTATGTCAATGGCACGCATCAGAGTTTCATTGTTGCCGATGATGCCAAAACGAAGTTTGACCTGTTGTATCTCAGCTTTTGTCATATTTATAACTCCTCTTCCACCGTATCGAGTTTCAGTTTGTCGCTGTCGTCACGTTTCTCATAATACTGCTTACGCAAAGGGTTGGAACGTGCCTCTTTCTCCTGCTGACGGTTGCGGAAAACATCAATGGCCACATAAACCGCCTGGCGGAAAGAATCCTCCGAAGCCTGTCCTTTGCCGGCTATATCGTAAGCTGTGCCGTGAGCGGGAGAGGTTCGCACCACCGGGAGTCCTGCCGTAAAGTTTACCCCCTCATCCATGGCCAATGCCTTGAACGGAGCCAGGCCCTGGTCGTGATACATAGCCAGGATGCCATCGAAATGTCTGAAATTGCCCGACCCCATAAAGCCATCGGCCGGGTAAGGTCCATAACATAATACTCCCTTGGCTGCCATTTCTTTAAGAGCGGGAATAATGATTTTTTCTTCTTCCGTCCCCAACAAGCCGCCGTCACCGGCATGAGGATTAAGAGAGAAAACAGCAATGCGAGGGGCACTTATGCCAAAATCCTGCTTCAGCGAGCGGTTGAAGATGTCCAGTTTCTCTTCTATCAGTTCTTTGGTAAGAGTCGGGGCTATCTGGCTGACCGGTATGTGTCCTGTCACCAATGCTACCCGGAAGTCGCCTTTCATCAGAATCATCAGCGCCTTCTGCCCTTCACCCAAGCGCTGCTCGATGTACTCAGTATGGCCGGGAAAATTAAACTGTTCCGAATGAATGGTATGTTTGTTGATAGGAGCCGTCACGATGGCATCAATCAGGCCGCTCTGATACTCTTCCATGGCTTTCCCCAACGCACCGAGAGCTGCTTTTCCTGCTTCGACATCGGCTTTGCCGAACTCTACCTTCACTTCATCGTCAGTACAGTTCACCACACTGAGGCGCCCGTCGGCTGCTTCGGAAGCAGAATTAATGATACTGAAATTAGTAGGCAAATCGAGCGACTTGCGGTGATAGGCCGCCACTTTAGGAGAGCCGTAAATGACGGGAGTACACAACTCCAGCATCATCGGTTCGGCAAATGTCTTCAGAATCACTTCATAACCCACGCCGTTGATGTCTCCCTGCGTGATGCCAATTTTTATCTTATATTCTTCCATTTTCTCTATTCCTTATGGTTAATTATTTCATTTTCTGTTTCTCCGGACAGCCGCCATGTATAGAGCGAAGCCTCCATGCCACGCATCAGGTCGCGCTTCAGCCGACCGGGGGCATAGACAAAGACTTCAGCCACCACCACACGCCGACGGGCTTCATCCACCCGCACATGTGCCACAAAAGGGCCACCCATAAAGTCGCCTTTCATATACCATAGCCCACGGACCTCCATCACTTGCCTGCCGCGCAACTGCAACAGACGCACATCGGTCATCAGCGAATCGGTAGCCATATACATACCGGAACGCGCACCGGGGATATTAACTTTCATCACCGAATCACGCTTACAGACAAATCCAGCTTTTGTCAGTGCCTCGCCCCCTGCATACGGATAGCTGTACATGACAAAATTACGGTCGTCTGTCGCCGCATTGGTACCCGCCCAGAAGAAACCGGTTCCTTCCTTCGAAGCTACCAGCTCGGCAGGCAACCAGATATCACCGCCGAACAGACGTTGCACTGCGGCAGATACATACATGTTGTGCTCCTCCGACAAAGCGCGTATGCTACGGTTCATCTCCACCTGCGTAAGAAAGCGGACCAGCGAAGCCCCGTGTGCCTCCACGAATGCTGCCAACGAAACTTCGTCCGGTGCCTGCAAGGTCAATATCACCTGCGGGGAGGCATACACATCTTTTGCATAACGGAAGGCTGCCTGCGAATACTTTGCAGCATCTACCTCCACCACGATTATGTTTCGCACCAGCCTCAACGTAGCATCAAAGCCATCAGGCGACGTACGCATCAGGCGGAAAGAACGCTCCGACTGCGGCAGCCCCGGCACATCAGTATCGAGCACCCGATACAGCGCCTTGCCTGCCGGCCTGTCCCAAAAGTCTGTTTCTGCTACCACCAGCACCTCGTAAGGACGCCCCGTCGAAACGGACGTCAGCAGTCCTTTCCTTCCTTTACCGCACGAAACCAGCAGACTGACAGTCCATGCACAAAGAAGCAGCATCGACAAGTGTCTTTTCATGACAGGCTTATTTTTTATCTTCACAAAGCTACGAAGAAAGTGGTATATATGCCACAAAGAGGCGGATTATTCACATTAATTCACGTTTTTGCTCTCTTCCATCCTCGCCGTCGACAACATGCCGCAAGCCGCGAATATATCCTCACCGCGCGAAGCACGTATGGTCGTAAACAAGCCGTGCGAAGTCAGATAATCGCGGAAAGCCGTCATCTGCTCCGCATCGCATCCTTCCAGTTCCGAACCGGGAATAGCATGGAAACGTATCAGATTGACCCGGCAATCCAGCCCCCGCAACAGTTTCAGCAATTCTTTGGCGTGCACCTGCGAGTCGTTTACTCCTTTGAACATGATGTATTCAAACGACAGACGGCGCTGTTTGCTGAAGTCATACCGATGGAGATTCTCCACTATGTCTACAATGGAAAAGGCTTTCTCGGCAGGCATCAGTTGCGCACGCTGCTGGGGCACCGGCGAGTGCAGGCTGACAGCCAGGTGGCAGTCGGTCTCTTCCAGATAGCGTTGCAGTCCTTTGCGCAGCCCCACGGTAGAAAGCGTAACACGCTTCGGGCTCCACCCATAGCCATAGGGAGCAGTCATGATGTCCAATGCCTTGAGCACTTCATCCAGATTGTCCAAGGGTTCGCCCATGCCCATCATAACAACATTGGTCAGTTTGTCGCGCTCAGGCAGGGAGTTTATCTGATTGATGATTTGCCCGGCAGTCAGATTGGCTGAAAAGCCTTGGCGACCGGTCATACAGAAACGGCAATGCATCTTGCAGCCTACCTGCGAAGAGACGCACAGTGTGGCACGGTCGCCATCGGGGATATAGACGGCTTCCACAAAATGCCCGCCACCTGCACGGTAAAGGTACTTCACCGTCCCGTCCACAGAGCGCATGGCCTCTACGGGTGGTTCGGCTCCCACTTCATATTCCTCTTTCAGTCGCTCACGATGCTTCAGCGACAGATTGGTCATCTCGTCAATCGACGTCACCTTTTTATCATACAGCCACGAAGCTATCTGTTTAGCAGCAAAGCCGGGCATGCCCAACTCCTGCACCACCGCCTGCAACTCGGGAAGTGTCAAACCCAAAAGAGCATGTTTCTGCATATTCATTCGTATCTCACCTATTTAACAGGCTACAAAGGTATGAATAAAGACGCATACAGCCAACTGTTGGAGGCAGGAGTTGTTCATTCTGCTTTCCGGAAAGATTTTTATTTGAACTTTTCAGACATACATTTTGAACTTTACAGCAATATCATTATGGAAGAATCCGCGTATCTTTGTCTCCGTAAGCAGTACATGCCCGAACGGGAGGCAGCCTTCGGAAGTAAACTTCCACGCGCTAAGAAGCGAACTCTCACGCGCTAAGGAACCGGCTTCCGGGCGCTTGGAAACAGACTACTGTTTATCAACAAGTTACATAACAAACTTTAATAATCAACAACCCATATCAGGAACAATGAAAAAAGTATTGATCATTACCTCCAGCCTGCGGCACAGAAGCAATTCGGACGCTCTGGCTGAAGCCTTTGCCCGGGGAGCATCCGAGGCAGAAAACGAAGTGGAGACCATCACGCTGAAAGACAAGGAAGTGCATTTCTGCAAAGGCTGTCTGGCCTGCCAGACCACAAAGAAGTGTGTCATTGCAGACGATGCCCCCGCTATCGTACAGAAAATGTATGCGGCCGATGTCATTGCATTTGCCACACCTATCTATTATTATGAACTGAGCGGACAGCTGAAGACGTTGCTCGACCGCTCCAATCCTCTGTTTACGACCGATTATCATTTTCGCGACATCTACCTGCTGACTTCTGCCGCCGAAGACGAGACATACGTTCCTCAACGCGCCGTCAACGGGTTGGAAGGATGGATAGCCTGCTTCGAAGAGGCACACCTGGCAGGGACTGTCTTTGCAGGAGGAGTAAACTCCCCCGGAGAAATCGAAGGACATGCGGCTTTGAAGCAAGCGTACGAAATGGGGAAAGCTGTCTGATGCAGAATGAAGAGATAAAAAGATGAAGCAGCCACTCATCATTTTCCGAAACGGGCAGCAGGTCTGCCCGCTCGGACAGGGCACTTACCAAATGGGCAGGCGGCGCAGCGAAGAGATACAGGCCTTGCGCCGAGGCATCAGCCTGGGACTGACACTGATAGATACAGCCGAAATGTATGGCACAGAAGACCTGGTGGGCGAGGCGGTGCGCCATTGCCGAGACGAGGTGTTCCTTGTCAGCAAAGTCCTGCCTTCCCATGCCAGCTATGAAGGTACCAAACGGGCTTGTGAACAAAGCCTGCGCAGACTTGGTACAGATTACATAGACCTCTACCTGCTGCATTGGATAGGACATCACCCGTTCTCCGAAACCGTACGCGCCTTCGCCGAACTGCAGCAGGAAGGCAAGATACGCCAATGGGGAATGAGCAATCTTGACGTGGCAGACATGGAACGCATCCTTGCCCTGCCGCACGGCACAGACTGCGCAACCAATCAGGTGTTATACAACCTGCAGGACCGGGGAATTGAGTACGACCTTATCCCATGGAGCGAACGTCACACAATGCCTCTCATGGCTTATACGCCACTTGGCGAAGGCAGATTGCGCCACCATGAAACCCTGGTGAAGATAGCCGAGAGACACCATGCCACTCCTACACAAATCATGTTGGCATGGACAATGCGCACTCCGGGCATCATAGCCATCCCCAAGGCAGGAAGCGTCGCCCATGTAGAAGAAAACGCCCGCAGCCTCGACCTCACGCTAACGGCAGAAGACCTGCGCGAGATAGATGCAGCCTTCCCGGCACCGGTTCAAAAGATACCTCTGGCCGGTTGGTAGTCGTTTCGTGCTCCTCCTTACACCATCCGCTTGGCCGCTGCCCGGTCGGGTTTGCCGGTTCCGGTCTTTGGCAGAGAAGCTACACCTATAATCTGCTTGGGGCGCCAGTAAGGAGGCAGGGCAGCTATGGCCGGTGCTATGCGGGGATGGTCTTCAGCAACTCCCTCCACCAGCATCACTACCCGTTCGCCAAACTTGGCATCGGGAGCTGATGTAATGACAAAAGGGAATGGCAAGTGAGGACGCAAAGCAGCTTCCACCTGTTCTATCTGTACTTTTACACCACCTGTATTGATGGTATTGTCTCTGCGACCCAACACACGGAATCGTCCCTGGGCATCGAGTTCTACCAGGTCATTCGTCTCCAGACGGTCGGGATTCACGACAGGAGCATAGATGACAAGCGTGCCTTCCGGGCCGACCGACACGGTTACACCCTCGAAAAGTGTGTACCACTCCGAAGCTTTCCCTCCGCTCAACCGGCGCATGGCTATGTGCGAAAGGGTTTCGGTCATACCGTAGGTGCTCCACACCGACTGGGGAAAAGTCTTCAACACCGAAGCCAGCGCATCGTCCACCGCCCCTCCGCCAATAATCAGCTGGCGTACCTGCTGCAGCATTTCACATTCGCCTGGCACCTGCAAAGCATTGAACACCTGCATCGGAATCATTGCAGCAAAAACCGGAGCTTCCGACAACCCAGCCAACGGATGCCCGGATGGGTGCACAGGAATCAGGTTCAACCCAGCAACCAGGGCACGGACTACCACCATTTTCCCGGCAATATAGGGTAGCGGCATACAGAGCAAAGCGGTATCACCAGCCTGAAGGCCTAAGAAATCTACCGTCATCCGGGCAGAGTTCATCATACGCTCTTTTTCAACCCGAAGTTCCTTGGGCACTCCCGTCGAACCGGATGTATGTACCGACAAGGTATCTGAGCCATCGAACCACTCCTGCAAGAAACCTGCCAGCTGCACCTGGAAGCTGTCCTCGCCATATTGGTGGCCGAACTCAGCACGCAGCCGGGTACGGCAATCTTCGGCGGTATAAGTCACCCCGTCAATGGTGATCGTCTGGCGTTCTATATCAGTCATCTGTCCCTCCGTCTCCTTTCAGATAGCTCCATAGTTCAGGTTCCGTATTGTCACCTTGACACCACAGGCAATCGCCCTCTATGTGCAACGGATAATCTACATTATCCGTAAAGAGCAGCCCCGTACCCAATCCTTGCGGCATCTGCGGATGCAGGGTTGCACACCATTGGGCAATGGCATTCAAGCCGACATTCGACTCCAAAGCCGAAGTCACCCACGAGCCGATGCCACGTTCTGCCGCCAGCTTTATCCACTCTGCCGCACCATGCAGCCCTCCGTGAAGCGAAGGTTTCAGGATAATGTATTGAGGCCGTATCGTATCCAACAGTGCTATCTTCCTGGCTCGCTCGTTGATGCCGATAAGTTCTTCATCCAGCGCAATAGGGAAAGGAGCCGAGGCACAAAGGCGAGCCATCACTTCCCACTGCCCGGCACGCACCGGCTGCTCAATGGAGTGCAGGCCGAACCGGCTTAAAGCCTCCAGCTTCTGCGGAGCGTCTTCCGGCAAGAAAGCACCGTTGGCATCTACACGCAGTTCTATCTGTTGCGGAGTGAAACGTCGACGGATGCGGTCAAGCAATTCCAACTCCCGTTCAAAGTCTATGGCTCCAATTTTCACCTTGATGCAACGGAATCCGAGGCGCATCTTTTCCTCCAACCGCTGTGACATTTCCTCAAAATTGCCCATCCAGATGAGGCCGTTGATAGGAATGCCTTCGTGTCCCTCAGAGAAAGGAGTATGGAAAAAACGGACTCCACCTGCCTGAAAATGCAAAAGAGCCGTTTCCAACCCAAACAAAATGGAAGGATAAGGGGCCAATGCCTCGTAATCAATACGTCCCTCTGCCTCAAAACGATGGCAGAAACGGGTCAGTATCTCTTCATAATCGGGCAACGCATCGCAACTCAGGTCGGGCAGAGGGGCGCATTCGCCTACTCCGAAGCTGTTCGTTCCATCGGCTGTCAGAAGAAGATACCAGACTCGCCGGGTGTGATAAACGCCCCGCGAAGTGCCTGCCGGTTGCCTGAAATGCAGTGTGCGGGGAATGATTTGTATGTGATAGTTCATTTCACTGAAGTAATTTATCGCCTGTTTAAATTTTCCTCTTTAAGATTTATAGCCGGCCTCCTTCAAGCCTCTTTCCGGTCCCGTTTCCAGGCAGACTTCGTCACGTAGCCCGCTACGCTCCTCAGTACACCGGAAAATATCCTCGGAAACAGTACTCAACATAAGGCTGAACAAAATCTAAACAGGCTCTTAAACTTTTTAGCACTCCTCCGAAGGTCTTGTGTACATACGGGTGGCATTTCTGATAAGCTCTTTACAGGAAACAGCCAAGCGATAAGCAGCCTGCTTCCAAGCAATAAGCAGCAAGCTCGTTATATATAAGAAGCAGCATGCTGATTATCAGCAAGGTACCTGTTATGCCGTACAGCAATCGGAAAGTCCAGACCATTTCACTGTATAAATCTCTTTTTGTATACGCTTAAGGGAATTTCGGATATTTGGACCAATCCGGCTTGCGTTTCTCCAAGAAGGCACGGCCACCCTCTTGTGCCTCTTCCGTCATGTAGTAAAGCATGGTAGCATCGCCTGCCAGTTCCTGAATGCCAGCTTGTCCGTCCAATTCGGCGTTCAGACCAGCCTTAATCATACGCAATGCCAGGGGGCTGTGCTGCATCATGGTCTCGGCCCACTCCACTACTTCATCTTCGAGGCGGTCGAAAGGCACCACTTTGTTGACCAGCCCCATCTCCAGAGCTTCTTGTGCTGAATACTGCCGACAAAGGAACCATATCTCGCGGGCTTTCTTCTGTCCTACCACCCGGGCCAGATAAGAAGAACCAAATCCGGCATCAAAACTGCCAACACGCGGACCGGTCTGTCCGAAGATGGCATTTTCGGAAGCAATGGTCAAATCGCACACGACATGCAGCACATGTCCGCCACCGATAGCATAACCATTGACCATGGCAATCACCGGCTTCGGCAGGGAACGAATCTGCTTCTGTACGTCCAGCACATTCAGCCGCGGCACACCGTCGGTACCCACATAGCCACCGTGCCCCTTCACATGCATATCACCGCCAGAACAGAAAGCTTTGTCGCCGGCACCGGTCAGCACCACTACATTAATGTCTTGGCACTCGCGGCAATAATAAAGCGCATCACTGATTTCAGACGTCGTTTGGGGCGTAAAGGCATTCCGATAACGCGGACGGTTGATGGTTATCTTGGCTATGCCGTTGTAGAAGTCGAAAAGAATATCTCCGTATTCTTTAATAGTTTTCCATTCTCTCATAGTACTAATTGTTTTTATGATTTTATCGAATGATAATAGTCTTTCAAAAGCTGCACATCAGTGGTTGGGTCGGTAAAAGCTTCCAGCAACATCGGACGACCGGTAACCGCCGGCTGCACAAAACGGGGCAATGTCTTCGCCAAATCGGCCTCGTCATATACCGGAAGATACTCAAACCCGCAAGTCTCTGCCCAACCGCGAGCCGTTGTCTGATGCGTGCCAACCACGAAACGATGGGTATCACCGGCAAGATTCAAGCCGGGCAAGGCATGGAAGATTTCCCCCCCTCGATTGTTAAGCAGCAAAATACGCAAGTTCGGGCCGTAACAATGGTTCCATAAGGCATTCATGTCGTAGAAGAAACTCAGGTCGCCGATGAATGCAAAATTCAGCTCACCGGAAGCCGCGGCATATCCCACCGCAGCCGACAAGGAACCTTCGATACCATTCATACCGCGATTGGACAGCACCTTCACACTGGCAGGCAGAGGAAACAACTGGGCATAACGCACCACCGAACTGTTGGCAAGATGCAACGAACAAGTCTGCGGCAGGTGTTGCATGACCTTGCCGATAACTCCCATTTCCGAATAGGGAAAATCCGGTCGTGGCAGCTTAGCCGAAAGCTGCTGCCAACGTTCCCTATACCCCCCGTCAGCCTCTACACATTGCGGCAGCACCTGTGATAAGAACTCTGTCGGTCTGGCTTCGATCAAGGTGGTAAGCGACTGAAACAAATCTGCCACTTCACCTGTAGGAGTGATGTGCCAATGCGCTTGGGGTGGACAACTCCGTAACAGTTGTTTGAGCCGTTTGGAAATAATGTGACCGCCGCAAGTAATCAGCAAATCAGGACTCAATCCCAACCGAGCTTCTTTATCTTGAGAATACAGCACAGCATCAATGTTCCGGACAGCCGTTCCGTGGTAGTTGGCAAGATGTTCGGCCACGCACACAAAGTAACGGTCTACATCAGCAAGCCTGTCCAGTCCGTCCTGAAACATCGGGTCTTCCTGCCCGATGACCAACATACGCCGCGGATAACGGTTCAGGTCCTCCAGCAAAGAAGAAAAACTGCCGGAGCAGCGGGTTATGACACGCGCCTGCGGCAAACTGCCGACCGGACAGTCAAAAAAAGGTTCGGAGACAGGCACGTTGATGTGTACGGGACCTCTGCCGTGATGGCCTACAGCCAGCAGGGCTTCATTAATAAGACGGTTGCAATACCATTCGTCTTCTGCCGAAGATACTTCGGGCAGATGTACCGACTTCTTCACCAAGGTGCCAAACACGCCAGCTTGCGGCAATGTCTGCCCGTCCATCTGTCCTATCCAGGCCATGGGGCGGTCGGCCGAAATAACCACCAAGGGCACCTGTCTGTAAAAAGCCTCTGCCACAGCAGGATGCAGATTGAGTAGCGCCGAACCTGATGTGCAACAGACAGCAGCCGGCCTCCCATCATGCAACGCCAATCCCAAGGCAAAGAAACCGGCACTGCGCTCATCCGTCACCTGATAACAAGTGAATTCGGGCATGGATGAAAACGTATGCACCAAAGGAATGTCCCGGCTACCGGGACATAACACAACTTTCCGCACACCATGGGCAGCCAACAGTACGGCCAACTGCAAAATACTTTTCTTATCCGTATACATATTATTTCTATCGGAGAATCAGTTTATGATTCTTTTCATCGTATCCATCTTATGCCGGGTTTCTTCCCATTCGGTCTCTTCAGCAGACGAAGGCAAGATACCTCCACCGGCATAGAAGACGGCTTGCTTGCCCGACACCTGCATGCAGCGCAAATTGACGTAGAGCGAAGTACGATCCCCCCAAGAATCCAGCCAACCGATGATACCGGCGTAGTAACTACGGTCATATCCTTCGTTGGATTCAATAAAATCGTAGGCTTTCTGCCGGGGCAATCCGCACACTGCCGGGGTAGGATGAAGTTCGTTCAGCACGTCTCCCAAATTATCCGTCTGCTCCAGGTTGAAAAAGAAATCAGTCTTCAGGTGCACCACCTGCCCTGCACGGGCTGTGTAAGGTCCCTCTTCGGTCAGGTTAAACCCTATTCTTCCGATTACCTCACGCAAGTAGGCACTGACCAACATCTGCTCTTCCCGGTTCTTCAAGCTCCATCCTTCCGGCATCTGCTCACCGTTCATCGGCATGGTGCCCGCCAACGACACCGTGTGCCAACGTCCCCGTTCCGCACTCAGAATAATTTCGGGCGTAGAACCTATCCACGTGCCCGTCACCGGGGTATGAACCAACGATATCATCATGCGCGGATAACTGGTGCAGGCATTGACGAAGGTAGCCAACGGAGAAAAGGTATCGGGCAAAGAAGCTGTCTCACAACGCGAAAGCACCAACTTTTGGAAGACTCCTTCACGCAACGGTTGAATGAAACGGCCGAAAGCCTCTCCGTAATCCCGGCGTGTGTAGGCAGGCACATGCCTATCAGATGTCAACCTGTCCTTAACAGGCTTAGCCATCCCTATGCTCGCCAAAGCATCGGCAATCTCTGCCCAGCCTTCTGCCTTACGGTCTGCGCGGATAATCACCACCGGATGCTGTTCAGAGGGACAGAATGGCGCCAATACAAAGCCGGTTTTTCCGTTCAGCCCTTGCAAATGGGCACACGTATGAAGCGCTCCTTCACGCTGCAGCACCAATACAGGCTCTTTCTCCCACGGCAGACGGTAAAGAGCAAAACTGACAGAACTATGTTCCAGCTCATCTATCAGCTCACACAATTTTTTATCTGGTAAATTCATGGCCACAAAATTACACATTTCCCAAGAAAGGCCGATGCTTTGGAGGGAAATATGTGAGACTTTCCAACCAAAAAGCCACTGACACGACAGAGCATCTACATGAATTTCAAGATTCCCTTCTTATACGGATGAAGCCGACTGCCAAGGTATTAGAAGTATGCTGCCAAGGTATAAGGATGTGGCTCCTTCCCCATACGAAAGTCAAAGGCACAGAATAGAGGCAAAATATCGGTACCCTCCCCCAGAAACTCTGCCAACATGAAGGATGACGCCGCTAAAATGAAGGGTTACGCCGCTAAAATGAAGAGTTACGCTGCTAAAATGAAGAGTTACGCTGCTAAAATGAAGGGTTACGCCGCTAAAGTGAAGGGTTACGCCGCTAAAGTGAAAGGTTATCGAAACAGACAGAGGGCGCATCGTTGCCGATACGCCCTCTATCAATAAGAAATAGACTCTATGTCTCTTTATATCCTAATCAAAAGAACAAATAACGCATATCCTTCACCCCAGCCTTCAAATAAAGGTCGTTGATGAACTGCATAGCCATACGCGCATGCATGGAAGCCTGCGTGTTCTGTTCAGTCTCAGCATTAAACTCCTGATCCAGTTTTTCTTCCGCATAAGGCTGCAGCACGAACACGCCGCCATTGCCCTTGATAGGCTGGCTCAACTGATTCACTTCTGCCACAGAGGCATAAGCACTTACCAACGGCTCACTGCTACGCAAGGCAGCCACATAGGCCGGAGCAGCAAATGTGACATGCTTTACAGAATCACTCACTGCATCAGTCAAACCTTTATACTGTTCCATCGTCGTGGCACCGGCAGCCTTCATATCAGCCATAATCTTCTCAGCCTTCTTGTCGCGAATCAGCTCGAAACGCAACTGATACTGTACCAGCGACAACGGGCGGTAACCTTCGGGAACAATGCTTTCCAAACCAACCACCAGCATGTGGTCATTATCTCCACACTCAAACAAGCCAGAGACTTCGCCGGGTTTGGCATTGAAAGCCCAGCGCAAAGCTTCCTTGGTATCCTTAACGCTGCCAATGCCGTGCTCGGCACTGCTCAAATCATTTCTCTCCAACAGTCTGTAGCCGGCATCTTCTGCATTAGCCACCATTTTCTCCAAGGTGTTGTTGGTAGCAATAAACTGGCTAAAGTCATTGTAAGCCTTGCTGTAAGTCTCTTTGCTGAACTCAACCGGACGCTTGATGACAGCCACTTTATATTTGTCTTTCACCGCTTTTTTATCAGTCACCTGTAGAATCACATTAGCCTGCGCCAATGCCAGATTCTGAAGCTCATTCTTATTGCCCGTTGTAATAGCGGTAATGTACTTCAGGTTATCGCCGTCAATCTGGGCTCCTTCGTAGTTTACAGAAGAAATCCATGCCGATTCGCCGGTTTGCCCATACTTCTGAGCCACTTCCGCAAAATCTGCTCCACCCTTGATGGCATTGTAAATGCTGTCGGCCAAAGTTTTGGTCTTGTCAGGCGTTTCTGCCATAACTTGAATCTGGAGAAACTCAATAGAATCGGCCATAGAAGCCTCACTCAATTTCTTAAAGGTATTCAATGTGTTGTCTGCAGCATTATAATAAGGACCGAACACGTCACCTGTCGATACAGAATCCAGGCGGGCCACTACATCGCTCGGCAATGCACGGGTCGTGTAATACAAGTCTACATAAGGCACATCCGAACCCGTAGAACGGACAAACGTTGTATAGTCTGTCATGTTACCAGCCAACTGGGCAGTATATTCATCCATCTCCTTGCGCAACGCAGCCTTATCCTCATCACTGGCAGTTACCTGCACATCAATAAAGCGGATGTTACGTGTCTCTACATATTGCTTGTACTGCTCCTTCTTCTCTTCATAAGCAGCTCTCAGTTCTTCTTCTGATACCGTTACTGTCGAATCGGGCACCGATGTATAAGGAACAGCCGCCAGCATCAAGTCTGTCTGGTTCACCCGTGCATCAAACGAATTCTGTGCTTCCACCGGATTCGAAATCAGCGCGTTGCTGATGAGAGACATGTATTTCTCGCGTAAACGGGTCTGTACCAGCGTCTTCTCAATAAACGACCAGTAATTATATGTCTTCTGATAATACTCTGCATATTCCGCAGGCATCTGGGCCATGTTCATCTTAGAATAATCTACCAGAAACTTATTCAACATATCTTTGTCGAACATACCGGTCTGGGGATTGCGGAAAGGAGTGTTCTGCAGCAAAGGATGCACCCCGGCATTAATAATGGCCTGCAACTCGGCATCAGAAACCTGTAAACCAATTTTCTTAGCCTCATTTTCAATCAGCTTGTTCTCTACATACGACTGCCATACTTCGTCCTGCAGTCTATTAACTTCTTCCTCCGACAAAGAATTCACGTTACGGGTAAACTTCACCACTTCCGTGTATTCTTCTACCAACGACTGATAATCCTGAGCGGAAAGACTCTCACCGTTCACTTCACCAATATCTTGCGACTGATGCGGGCGCATCACCTGCCAGGCATCACCTGCAATGAAAGCAAACAGCGCCAGCCCGACCACAATCACGACCAATGGTCCTTTAGACCGAATCTTTTGTAATGTTGCCATTTTTAATTAATACGATTTATTTGTTTTTACTTATTCTTTTTCCTTACGTTCTTTCCTTACGTTTTATTTGAGCGCACGAAGATACAAAAAATGCGAATAAGCGTCTACTTATTCATCAAAAAAATGCATTTAAAGGCCTCATTCCGTGACTTTCAAGCGTACAAGCTCGATTTTAGTAGCCGTCAGACGCAATATTTTGAAATGATACTTACCCACACTAACTACTTCATGCAGCTTGGGAAAATTCTGATAACGGTTCAAAATCAGACCACCCACAGTCTGGTAATCGTCGGACTCAGGCAGTTCCAAGTCAAACATTTCGTTTACTTTTTCTATCTCCAGCCGGGCGGAAAGCACATATTCATGCTCATTCACCTTTTTGCAAATATAGGAAGTATTGTCGTGCTCGTCTTCAATCTCTCCAAAGATTTCCTCTACCAAATCTTCCAATGACACGATGCCTGATGTTCCGCCAAATTCATCCACCACCACAGCAATCGTTTTCTTCTGCTGCATAAACAATTGCATCAGTTTGTGAGCCGGCATGGTTTCGGGCACGATAGGGATGGCCTTCACACTTTTGTGCCAATCTGCCGGATTGCGGAACATTTCAGAGGAATGGATATAGCCCGTCACATTATCTATATTGCCATCGTAAACAATGATTTTTGAAAGCCCCGACTCCACAAACAAATTGCGCAAAGTTTCCAGTGTATCGGTCACATCCACAGCCACGACTTCCGGACGGGGCACCATGCAATCGCGTATCTTGACATTTGAAAAATCAAGCGCATTCTGGAAAATCCGGACCTCCTCATCCAACTCTTCCTCGTCGCTTACTTCCGCCAGGCTTTTCTGCACAAAACGATCCAAGTCAACCTTGCTGAAAGCGCGGTCTGTATCTTTCTTATTAACCTTCACGCCTACTAAACGAAGGAAACCCCGTGACAATCCAGAAAGAAGCCAAGAGACAGGACACAATACGACATAACACACCAGCAAAGGGATGGCACACAGCCTCAGGGTGCGATTGGGATGCAGTTTGAATAAATTACGAGGCAAGAACTCAGCCGTCAACAGAATGACTGACACAGCTACCACAATCTGCACCACCAACATAAACAAATCATTGGAGATAGCACCTACCGGCAAGATTTCCTCCAAAAGACGCGCAGCCAACAATCCGTAGGCTACCAATGCTATATGGCTTCCTACCAGCATAGAAGAACGGAAGCTGGCAGAGTGATGCAAAAGAAGCGCAACAATCCGCGCATTCCATTGCGACTTCCCTACCATCTCGAAGCGCACCTTATCCATCGAAGCAAATGACACCGCCATCCCCGAAAAAAACGCAGAAAGTGCCACAGCAATCAGTAAATATCCCACTGTATCCATTATCTCTTCGGTATTGGTCTTGTCCGTACCCGCAAAGTATCAGTAGGTATCGGCTTCAGGCTATCTGCCTGTACGGATGACAAACTGTCGTCCTGCAAGCTGTCTGCGGGAGCTGTTGCTTCTTCGTCGAAATAAAAGGTTCCACCAGTTTTCAATATGGTGTATTTCGTCATCTGCTGGTTGGAACGGAACCCCCAGCCCCAGATAACACGGTCGAAGTCGGGCTGTTCGATGCGGATATATCTATCTGAATAAACCCGTTGTTTCCGCTGGTCCCAATAGAGCAAATCCGTATCGAACTTATCACCCTTCAGGTTCTGTACATGCACGTTCCCCACGAGTTTCCACAATTCCTGTTTATTATAAAAATAAGCGGTATCAGCCTTGATGTTTGCCTCCACGTTAAACAAGGTATCGAATTTCTCCAGATACACTCCTTTCTCAAAAGCCCAATACGGAGGATTCTTGCGGTCAAAGACCAGCCATTCTTCCGTTTCTATACGATAGCGTATCAGACCCGAATCCGACACCAGGGTTGTCACACCGCGTGTGTCCATCACCGGTATCGAATCGCGTTCGGTAATGGCCTCGCCCAACTGTTTGTCACCGCCGGAACACGAGCAAAGCAACAGCAGCGAAGTCATCCATGCCATCACCACAGCCAGCCCGACCCTCACGCGGTCACCCTTTATCCAGACAGCTTTCTTCATACACCTCTCATCGAATAATAATCGATTCTCCTATCCATCCGCCTATGTGCACCCTGTCGCCCGTTGTATAACCCAGCATGAACAAGTCTTTACGGGTCGGTAGCTTCTTGGAATACAAAGCCAGCAGCTCATCAGACTCTTTTTCCAGTGCAACATCCAACTGCTTGGCCCTTATCAAATTATCAAGTACCAGGTAATAAGTACATTGGTTCAGCGCCCGTTCTTCCGTCCAGCAAGGATGGGCGGCATAAAGCCGTGCGAGCAAAAGATGTGCCTTGCCCAAAAAAATATCATACGACAAAGCTTTCTTACAGAACGAAGCAGCCTCGACATAAGCATCTTTCTGTCCTAACTCTACAGCGATTTCATAGGCCTTTACCGCCTTTCCGGCTTCCGTACTATCCTGTTGCAACACAAAATTCCCGTAATTCACGGCACCTGCCACGTCTCCTTTTTCCAGCCTTACGGACAATGTATCCAGAAATGACCTTTCCTCTTGAAGCGCCGCAGCTTGAAATTCCGCTGAAGACTCTACCAGGCACGCACTTTGGGCAGCCATGCCGGTCCATCCGCCAAGCACTCCCCCAAGAAACAACAGCAATCGGCGTCTGAAGTTTCTATCCGGTCCGTACTTCTTATGCTCGCCTTCCTTCATCAATCCACTCTATTCTTGAAGAACCACCGTTCATTAAAAGTAATGCCGATGCAGAGACGCAGAGTATTCTCATCCAAGAACGAGGCCGTAGTACCTTTGGTACGCACGTATTGTGCCGACACGCTGACCAGCGAACGCGTGCGGGGAACCGGGAAGCCAAAGCCGGCTGTCACACCGAACTCCTTGGCAGCACGCATGTCGTTTATTTTATAATAAGGCCGGGAATAGTAAAAACCTGCCCTGTACTTAACATGTCCGAAAAAGCTCCGGCTGAAGAAACTCGGTATGAATTCGGCACCCAATGATATTTTACCACGCTTACAGAATACATTCTTCTCGCCCAGATAGGACACGTCTTGCCAATTCTGTAGCATGACATCGGCAGCTAACGTCAAGCGTCTGTCATACACATAGGCCAGACCGCCTCCCCACGTGGTAGGGATACCGAAACCGCCGGGCAAGTCTGTTTCGCTCACCGTAGCATTTTCGTCGGTACCGGTCTGGCGATATTCCGTGGCGGTAGCATTTAAGTTATGTCCCGGCGAAAAGACTACTCCCAACGTCAAAGCATGTTTCTTTCCAAAATCTTGGGTGTATTGCAAGCCGAAGTCCAGCTTATAGCTCTTCACATCTACCATGGAAGTTACAACCGAAGCAAATATCTCGCTGTCGTAAGGGAAACTCAAGGTACGGGTTCTTGTCACCCCTCCCCACAAGTAAGACACATTGGCCCCCACCGACAAATTCTTCCACAGTTTGAATCCCGCACCCAGATAGAGCAGATGTATTCCTCCGTCGCCGTCATATTGCACTATACTGGACGCTGTCTGCGACTCTTCATTCTCACGGAACTCGCTCAGGTTATAACCCACATTGGCATAAGGCAGCAATCCCAGACTGATACCCGCCCATTTGGCTGCACGAAACTGCATGGTCACGTAATCAAAACTGGAATTTCGGGCATTCAGTTTCGTTGTACCATTACTGAAGTTTGTATTCTGAAGGGAGATGCCCCCATCGAAGATGAAAGTCAGCGAATCTACCGACGAATAAGAAGCTGGATTCGCAAAATTGACCTGCGACTTGTCGCGCAAAGCATACGCAACGCCTCCCATGGCCTTGCTGTTTGCCGAACCCGGGTCTGCCAACTGTCCATATCCATACCTTGTGTATGGCGAATTTGTATTGTTCTGGGCCACCGCCACTCCGGATAACATCGTGAGCAAGAGTGCCAAAAGCGTGTGTCTGAACTTAATCATTCTTTTAATAAAATATCAATTTAATTTCTCCAGTTATAGAAAACTGCCTGCAAAGATGACACTTTTTCGGCTGGTATCAAAAGAAAAATCTACTATACTCGTTAAAAAAAATAAAACTTCAAGTTATTTATGTTTCTAAGCACTGACTTGCAACGACTGCCAAGGCTCGCATCTACGAGAAAAAAACGAGTCTGATTCCTTAAAAAAATGGACTCCAGAGCCCTCTTGCGGAATCTCCGGAATCCATTTTTCCATTTCAAACAAACCTACGAACAGGTCTTCTGAAAAGCCTTCTTTTCCTGTCCGATTCTTCTTCTCCGACCGACCGACTTAACACCGACAATGCCGACAATCTTTTCGGCAACGGATGCCAAGCTATAAGAAACGGACTGCCAAGTAATAAGAAACACCCTGCGTAGCGATTAGCAGCAAGTGCATCATATATAAGAGTCAATTCCCTGTACGACAGTCGTTTCTTCCGGTTTATTCAGCAACCGCCTGTTGTCCGTCTGTTGCTCCTGCGCTTCCGCTATCGGCCGGAGTCATCAGTTGGATGTCGGCCCATTCTGTCCACGTGGGAGAAACCATATATTGCGGTTCCTGCATCTTGCCAATCAGTGCCGTAGCCTGCTTCACGTCGGCATTTGTTTTCTCGAACAACTGCTTCATCGTAATATTGCCACCGGCATCTTTGATGGCTTTAATCAAGAAATAAGTATAATATCCTTGTTTCTTGTCGTGATAAACGCTCGATGTCTGGTCGCCGCTGCTGGACGAAAAACTCAACGTATGCCCCTGTGGCACACCCATTCGGGGCACTACCCGCACGCCTTTCTGCGCAATGAGGGGCGCATTGCTCTTATAGCCTCCACTGAAGCAGGCATCCAGAAAGACATACGCACCTTTGATGGGATAGGAAGAAAGACGCTTGTAAAGGTCGGCCAGCGAAATGCCCAGACGGATGTTCTTACCCGTAATGTCCACCGGCAACAGATACGGTTCCTTGGTGGCCTCATCGTTATTGCCGTGTCCGGAGTAATAGAATATCAGTTCAGCTTCAAGATCCGCACTTGCCATGTTCATCAGCCAGTCCAACTGTTCGTGCATCATACCAGCCGTGGCATTGGGCACCAGGCGAATCTGATTGTCGGGCACACCGAATGTACGCACGCAATATTCACGGAATACCAGCGCATCATTCACGGCATAAGGCACGTTAATCTCCGCATTGGCACCGGTCATGCTATAATCTTCGTTACCGATGACCAACGCATAACGGTGCGGGTTCACGGCTCCTACGGGAATATCCTCCAGCAGTTCGCTGTCGAAAGTCAGATGGTAGTCTTTGGCCACCACCCTGCGGGGTGTTACATTGCCCTGAATCTTAATGGCACTCGAAGCCGTGAGATATTCACCCAACTTTACCTTATAGGCTTCATTGAGATAAGAAGAATGCGTGTCTTCCGTCACAGTAACCATCACGGCAATGGAATCACCGTCAAAACGCTTGTTCACCAAGAATCCATAATCCAGCGTAGCCACTTCGCCCGGCGCAATGCTGTCTACCACCATTTCGGGCATATCGGTCGTAAATACGTTGCGTGGCAGTTTGAAGTTCAATTTCACATTCCGCGCGGTCTTTGCGCCATAATTCTGCAAAGCCAATGTCAAACGTCCGTTTTTACCCAAGGTAATAGATGAACCGTCGGCCGCAAAGAACTGGTGGTCGGCCACACGCAAACGAGGCATGGCATATTCCTGGGTATTCACCACGAGTTCGGCCGGGTCTGCATCGAAACCATTGGCCTCAAAAGCATAGATATTAATCTTAGCCAGTGCCGTAGGCATCTCTTTTTTCACCAGATAACGGAACGTATAGGTCTTCGAGGCACCCGCCAGGATGTTTCCACCATCCAGCTCGCGCGGTCCATCGAAATACTCGTCATACCCCTGCTGTTCGGAGAATCTCAGGCGGATGTTATAGGCATCTCCCTTTCCTCTGTTCTCGATGGTGAATTCTACAGCAAAACTCTCGCCGGCATCAATCACTTTATTGTTGTTACCATCCATAAAGCTGTCTACCCGAATCACCAATTGTGCAGGTTCCAACGGCACAGGTACCGGCTCATTCTCTGTAGCAGCGGCAGCAGGCATCTTCTTCATTGCCTCATTATAAGCCAGCAGGCGCGAAGAGAATGTTTCATACGATGCTCCGTCGGCTATAATTTTAGACAGCACCTCATATTCGGGTTTCATATCCATATACTGATAAACGCCCGCCAATCCCTGCATATACTTCTTGGAAGTAGGTTCTTTCTCCAATATCTTCAGGAACAAGTCTTTTGCCTCTAACAGATAACCGGAAGCGCGCTGCCGTATCAAAGCATATTCGGCATCGTTGGCAATCTTGAGTCCGCTGTTCACAATCTCCGTTGCCACATTAAAATTGGCACGGGCCAGTCCCGTCAGCAGTTCAAAGCTGTTGGGCGACAAGGCATACAGCCGTTTGTAAATCTCCAGTGCTTCTTCATTCTTGCCCTGCATTTCCATGATACGTGCCTTGATGGGCAATACTTGCTGGTTGTTGGGGTCTACCTGCAAAATACGGTCAATGGCGCTCAACAACTTCGGCATATCATTGGTTGCAATGTGTACGTTCACCAGATTGTACAGAAAATCCAGCGACACGGGATACTTGGCGATGGCTTCTTCCAACACCCTCTCCTGTTCTGCATAATTTTTCTGCGACATATAAATCAGGTTCAGATACACATAGCAGTCTTTTTCCTGTGTTTTGTCGCCGGTTCTCAGATACTCATTAAACAAGTCTATGGCTTGCGAAAACTTCTGCTGCCCGTAAGCAGCCACGGCAGCAAAATAAACAACCGATGAATAGTTGGAAGCCCTGGGCAACAGTTCGCTCTGGAAAATCTGCAGCTGAGGCAATTCAATATACGCAGCAGCAAAGTCCAGCCCTTTAGCAGCGTCCCTTTGGTTGGAATAATAAATAGCCGCATCCAACAGACAAGGATAAATACTGCGCAAACGGTTCTTTGTGCCTGTCAGATACGATTCATTATCCGGAGCCGACAAAACTTTCAGATACTCCCGATAGCTTTCCAGCAAATAGCCATACATCACATCGGGAGTCCCTCCTTTGTCACGCTCACTCTCATAAAGCACATATTGTTGGTTGGCATGCTGGGAAGCAGAAGCCGCATCTTGTGCAAGCGCCTTTCCACATACCACCAACAACATCATAACAATAGTCAGTGTGAATCTACGTTTCATATATAATAGTATCAATTTGAATTTCTCTCTTTGCTGTTCAGTCGGTCCTTTATCAAGCAGTTAAGAAGTTAAGCCAATATTCAGCCCCGCAACGGACCGTACTCCGAAGAGGATATTGACTTAACTTCCACCAATATACAAAAGGCCAACGCCTCTTGCTATTTTCACTTCAAAACAACCGTCTGAGAATCATTTTACTGCACGGGGAAAGCATCAACAATGACAAACTGCACATTGATCTTACGGAATTCTCCACCGCGCTCCTTGGCTACTTCCACATGGAATTCATACTGGTTGTCTGTGTTCTGCAAGGTCGTTACGTTTTTCTTCACATAATCCATCACACCTGCCGCACGCAACAGAGCCAGTTGCTCATTGGTAGTAATGCCCGAAGCCTTTGTCACAGTGATGTTGTCCAGATTTCCATCCTTATAATAAGGTTCGTCCACGAACTCCCCATATTGACCTCTATAGGCTATACGTCCACGGATAGGACTGGCATCAGCCGAACCCGTAATGATAATCTTCACCTGCTTTCCTTCGGCCAAATATTTAGCGAAATCACCTTCAAAGGCATTCTTGATGATTTTCATCAACGACATAGCAGCGTTGGAGCGTTCTATATCATAACCTCCCGACGGGAAGTCTTCCTTGGCAGAATAAGCTTTATTGATAACCTCATACTGGTAGCTTACCTTATAATTGTAAATCTTATTCCCATCAGCATCCACATCTGCCTGTACTTCTGTTTTCACATCAATCTGAGTGTTTTCCGTAATAAGCTTTTCCT
>DGYFI06202__coassemble_427_pt1 | contig 38357 bp, 27 predicted proteins | sample DGYFI06202__metabat2_high_PE_032 | metagenome-assembled genome bin DGYFI06202 | reverse complement strand
CAAATTTTCCTCGATATCCTCATACAGATGACGGACAGAGGTATCTGCACTGTCTACCGAAAGAAACTCCCCTCGGCTTAACCGCTCGTATATTCTTTGAGTATTATTTCGCATAAATTATAGGATATTCAATGTCTTGATAAATTGCATATTCGCCTGTTATCCGGCATTCATCAGGATGCAAGATAACCAGCTGACAGAAGAGGGTAGCATGTTCTTCTATGCTACGTTTTACTCTATAGTCATACTTCAGAATGAATTCAAACAGATTATAACTTGATGCTAAAAATGCATTCCAGACTTCGGCAGAATCCACCTCCTTCAGTTGCCGGATATGTTCCTGCAGGTCTTCCTCTGTCAGAGGTCCGGCTTCCGTTCTGGCTGTTTTCTGTATTCCATTCCGTTCGGCAATTCGTCTCAGCAGCTTTACTACCTGATCGTTTTCCCTTAGCATTTCTAAAGACAGGCGAATCTTATTGTATTGGCGAGATTCCATCCAAAGAGGATTTCTTTCTTCCAGAACTTGTACAAGGTTCGTGTCAGTCTTGATAAGCAACTGATCTTGCAGGTACTTCAACTTCCGTATCTTTTTGTAAAGTTGATTTTGCAGGTCTATCTGATTGATATAGGAAATAATCTGTCTGTCAATTTCCATTAGCGCATGATAGGCTGCTACAAAATCATGTTTCACATCGCTACACGTTTTTGCCATGTGCGGATCATTGGCCATGATGAAAAAGGCGTGTTCATTATCCATTAGTTTTTCACATTCACGTATCATGGCACGAATGCTATGGCTCTTTTCATCCAGATTCTCCAGTTTCTTCTTTTTGATGACATAATTGGGTTCCTGCTTATAGGCATTGTCCATATTACGCTTCAAATCCACCACATTTTTCAGGGTCCTGAATCCGGTCTTCTTTAAAAGTTGCCGCACACTATCCTGATATCCGGCTTTGCGGTTGGGATTAGTCTCTTGCAAGAAATAACCGATATTCTCTTTCAGGGTGTTGATGCATTCCTGTACGCTTAATACGCTAATTTCCTCATTGACATTCAGCACTTCCTCAAAGAAGTTCAGATAGTCGCTCTCAATCTCAACCGCATTTCCGGATTCCACCAGCACACCATAATCAACCAGCTTTCTCAATCTTTGTTCATTTCCACCAACAAGGTCAATGGCAAGCCCCAACGGGAACTTCATAAGCTTCCGCTTCTCAAACATCTCACTCAGCAATCCTTGCTCACGTGAGAGTGTTTTGGTCAATTCTTCTATACTTCTGAAATGCGTCAGGATATCCATATATTCAAAACTCTGTGATTGGCACTACATCTATCCTATAACCATCTTTCTCAATTGTGCGCTTATCATTATAAGTCACAATAACAAGATTATCACACTTTAATTCTCCGGCACATTCAACAATGCTGTCTATTTCTCGCTTCTCCGTTTTAGGATTACTCATATCATAACATACCTGGACTAGGCGTAATATGCGTGGTCCTTCACGAAGGACAAAATCAACTCCCTTATCATTCCGTGAACGATAATAAAACATGGTCTTTTCAACATCATAGCCCCGGCGTATAAGTTCTATGAAAACTTGATTCTACTATATTGTTATTCAAGTGCAATATTACTATATTTTATTCAAACAGCAATGTATGTTGCATAAAATATATACTATTTTATGCAGTACAGAATCATTATTGAGTAAAAATCAAATCATTGAGACCAAGAATTGCCATACTTATTGAAAGAATTATCTTCTCGTGATATAATAGTCCGTTAAGAATTCAACCTATCGGCTAAGCGGCTTCTGCCACTATGCCAAAGAGTTCTTTGAGTAAGTTTAGAATTAAAAGTTCTGTTTGGTTTCAGACCGGACTTGCTAAAAATTCTTTTGAGCATATAAATATCACTCAAATAGTCCTTTAGCAGTCCGATGGAAAACGAGGGATAGTATCGCTGCCGCATCGGTTACGATTTCCTCATATTGGTCAAGTGCTGTTCTGTTCATTGCTTTAATGTGTGGTTGGATACCATTAAAGGTAATGAAATCAGCTACTTGACCTATTTTATTCTGCTAAACTTTATTAATTAACTTATTTGTTATCAACGGATTAGCTGTTACTTTAACGAAGTATTATTGTATGCGAGAGCCGTTTATTTGGCGCAATTTATGCGGTCAAATGAACGAACCGTATAAAAACAGTTTAGGCTGTAACGCCTGTCATACAGGACATTACAGCCTAAATCAATGCTTAAGATATTCTTAGAGAGTATCCTCTACAGCTGCCTGCGCCGCAGCTAAACGGGCAATAGGCACGCGGAAAGGTGAGCAACTTACGTAATTCAATCCGACTTTGTGGCAGAATCTTACAGATGAAGGTTCACCACCATGCTCACCGCAAATGCCACACTTCAGGTCTGGACGTACAGCGCGACCCTTTTCAGTGGCCATGCGGATTAGCTGACCTACACCATTCTGGTCGAGTACCTGGAAGGGGTCAACCTTCAGAATCTTCTTCTCTAAATAAATCGGTAAGAAAGAAGCTATGTCATCACGTGAATAACCAAAGGTCATTTGGGTCAAGTCATTCGTACCGAAAGAGAAGAATTCGGCGGAGGACGCAATACGATCGGCGGTCAAAGCTGCACGCGGCACTTCAATCATCGTACCTACTTTGAATTCAATGCTGTCGCCTGTTTCTTCAAACAATTTGGCTGCTTCAGAACGGATAACTTCCTCCTGCTGCTTGAATTCATAGAGAATGCCGGTGAGGGGAACCATGATTTCGGGATGTGTTTCAACGCCTTCTTTCTTCAGTTCAAGAGCTGCACCCAAGATAGCACGGGTTTGCATCTGTGTGATTTCGGGATAGGTGTTGCCCAGACGGCATCCGCGATGTCCCAACATCGGGTTGTGCTCACAAAGAGCTTCTACTCGTTGTTGGATATATTTCAAGTCTACGCCCATGGCTTCTGCCATCTCTTCTTGTCCTTTCAAATCATGGGGTACAAATTCATGCAACGGCGGGTCTAACAAACGTACCGTGACGGGGTATCCAGCCATTTCCCGGAAGATGCCTTTAAAATCGTTTTGCTGATAGGGGAGGATCTTCTGTAATGCCTTGCTACGTCCTTCGGCATCCTCTGCCAAAATCATTTCACGCATGGCTTTGATCTTCTCACCCTCAAAGAACATGTGCTCCGTACGGCAAAGTCCGATACCTACGGCACCAAAGCTACGTGCTACAGCAGCATCGTGTGGAGTGTCGGCATTAGTACGAACTTGCAACTTGGTATATTTGTCGGCCAATTTCATCAGCTCTGCAAAATCTCCGGAAAGTTCAGCAGCTCTGGTTTCTACTTCGCCTTCATACACTTCTCCTGTGCTTCCGTTCAAGGAGATGAAGTCACCTTCTTTCAACACAACACCATCTACTTCTACAGTACGTTTCTTATAATCAATGTTCAAAGCACCTGCACCCGATACACAACACTTACCCATGCCACGGGCAACTACGGCAGCGTGTGAAGTCATGCCGCCGCGAGCCGTCAAGATACCTTCAGCCACAGTCATACCGGCCAAGTCTTCTGGTGAGGTTTCAATACGAACCATTACCACGCGTTTGCCAGCGGCACGCCATGTAGCAGCATCATCGGCAAAGAAGACGATTTGTCCGCAGGCTGCGCCCGGAGAAGCGGGCAGACCCCGTGTAAGCACTTTGGCTTGTTTCAGTGCTTCTTTGTTGAAGATGGGGTGAAGCAGCTCATCCAACTTGTTGGGTTCGCAACGCATAAGGGCTGTCTTTTCATCAATCATGCCCTGACGAAGCAAGTCCATGGCTATTTTCACCATAGCGGCACCTGTGCGCTTACCATTGCGCGTCTGGAGGAACCACAGTTTGCCTTCCTGAACGGTGAATTCCATGTCCTGCATGTCCTTATAATGGTTTTCCAATTTGGTTTGCAGTTCGTCCAGTTCCTTATAGATGGCGGGCATGGCTTCTTCCATGGATGGATATTTGGCAGCGCGTTCCTCTTCACTGATACCGGCCAGTTTAGCCCAGCGTTGAGAACCGATTTTGGTAATTTGCTGCGGAGTGCGAATGCCTGCCACTACATCTTCACCCTGGGCATTGATGAGGTACTCACCGTTGAAAAGGTCTTCACCCGTAGCAGCATCGCGGCTGAAGCATACGCCCGTAGCTGATGTGTCGCCCATGTTTCCGAATACCATGGCTTGCACATTAACGGCTGTTCCCCATTCGTCGGGTATGCCTTCCATCTTGCGGTAAAGAATGGCGCGTTCATTCATCCACGAGTTGAATACAGCACAGATAGCTCCCCAAAGCTGGTCGTAAGCGTTGGTGGGGAAGTCGCTTCCGGTAGTAGCCTTTACGGCTTCTTTGAAGCGTTTTACCAATGTCTTCAAATCGTCTACCTCCAACTCGTTATCCAAACGGACACCTTTGGCTTTCTTAACGTCTTCAATGATGGCTTCGAAGGGGTCGATGTCATCCTTGTTGGTCGGTTTCATGCCCAGCACCACATCGCCGTACATTTGTACAAAGCGGCGATAAGAATCCCAGGCAAAACGCTCATTGCCCGTCTTACGGGATAATCCGGCTACTACTTCGTCATTCAAACCAAGATTCAAGATTGTGTCCATCATACCCGGCATTGAAGCACGTGCGCCCGAACGTACAGATACGAGTAACGGGTTCTCGACATCGCCAAATTTCGAGTTCATCAATTTTTCGACTTGTGCGATGGATTTTTCCACATCATCTTTCAGAAGTTCGACAACTTTTTCCTGTCCCATTTCATAATATTCCGAGCAAACCTCGGTTGTGATGGTAAAACCGGGAGGAACAGGCACTCCGATTAAGTTCATTTCAGCCAAATTGGCACCCTTGCCACCCAGAAGGTTGCGCATGTCAGCTCTGCCTTCGGCCTGGCCATTTCCAAAAGTATAAACTCTTTTTTTGTCCATGATAAAAGTTTAAGTTATTGAACAAATTCTTTTCTGTTCGCAAAGCTAAGGATATTTCGCAGACTATAAAACTTTTTGGGGAGAAAAATGTAGAAAAATTTGCAATACGGGGTTTAACCGCTTCTTTCTTATAGCTTGGAAGGCGATTCCTTATAGCTTGGAAGGCGGCTGCTACGGGCTTGGAAACAAGCCTCATACGGATACGCTGCCAATGTCCCAGGGGAAGGGGATGTTACACGGTGATATTGTTGGCATATTTCTTCCTGCTCTGTAGGGCGGTGCCTTGCGTAGTGGGTAATGCCGATGCCTCCCGCATATCAATGAACATTGGGCAGGCTGTTTGTTGTTTGGGATAGTTGCTTTCTTTCTCTTTGCTGCTTCACAGCAGGTTTATCGCTGCCGAAACTCCAAAAATTACAGCAAACTAAGCTGTTTTTAAAGATGAAATGCCTACTTTTGTGCCGCAAAACATTTAATCAGATATAGAAGTGGCAAGAAAGAAAAAAGAACTCCCCTTGCTGGAAGGAATAACCATTACGGGTGTAGCTGCTGAAGGAAAGGCAATTGCACGGGTGGATAACTTGGTGGTTTTTGTACCTTATGTAGTTCCTGGCGATGTGGTGGATTTGCAAATCAAACGGAAAAAGCATAGTTATGCCGAGGCCGAAGCGGTGAAGGTGCATCAATATTCGGACAAGCGTGCCATCCCGTTTTGCCAGCACTATGGTGTGTGTGGCGGGTGTCAATGGCAGGTGCTTGACTATTCCGAACAGCTGAAATATAAGCAGCAGCAAGTGGTGGACAATCTGTCGCGCATCGGCAAAGTGGTGTTGCCCGAAATATCTCCCATTTTAGGCTCAGAGCAGACACAGGGTTATCGTAACAAACTGGAATATACTTTTTCTAATAAGCGTTGGCTCACACGGGAAGAGGTCGCCCAAAATGTGGTGTATGACCAGATGAATGCTGTAGGCTTTCATATCCCTGGGGCGTTCGACAAGGTGCTGGCTATTGAGAAGTGCTGGCTACAAGACGATATCTCCAACCGCATACGTAATGCCATCCGTGATTATGCTTATGAACATCAGTACACTTTCATCAATCTGCGTACCCACGAAGGAATGTTGCGTAATCTTATCATACGTACTTCAACGACGGGAGAACTTATGGTGATTCTGGTGGCACAAATAAAGACGGGGGAGGAAATGCGGTTGTTTGAAACGCTGCTGCAATACGTAGCTGATTCTTTCTCCGAAATCACTTCTTTGTTATACATTATTAATAATAAAGTAAATGATTCTATCGGCGATTTGGAGGTACACACATTCAAGGGAGAGGACCATATCTTTGAAGAAATGGAAGGGTTGCGCTTCAAAGTGGGACCGAAGTCGTTTTATCAGACCAATTCACGGCAGGCTTACAACTTATATAAGGTAGCACGTCAATTCGCCGGGCTTACGGGTAATGAGTTGGTGTATGACCTCTATACGGGCACTGGTACCATAGCCAATTTCGTCTCTCGTCAGGCGCATCGGGTAATCGGCATTGAATATGTGCCCGAGGCCATCGAAGATGCACGGATAAACTCCGAGATAAACGGCATTGACAATACACTGTTCTTTGCCGGAGATATGAAGGATATATTGACCGAAGACTTTATTCGTGAACACGGGCGTCCCGATGTTATCATTACGGATCCTCCCCGGGCCGGTATGCATCCCGATGTGGTGAATGTCATCCTCCAGTCGGCTCCTAAACGCATCGTTTATGTAAGTTGTAATCCGGCTACTCAAGCGCGCGACCTTCAGTTGCTCGACTCCAAATATAGTGTAAAGGCTGTGCAACCGGTAGATATGTTCCCGCACACATACCATGTGGAAAATGTGGTGTTGTTGGAAATAAGACAAGAAGAATGAATGGACAATTAAGCAACTTAATATTGTAAGGTTAATAACAATATCATTATGAATAAGAGACCAGCTCCCTATGCCAAGGCCCGTTCCCAATACACCGATTATATGGTGAAAGAACCCATGGAACTGATGACTTTCCTCTCGACTGTAATGCCTCAAGCCAGTAGGACAAAGATAAAATCTTTGCTTACTAAACGTATTGTCTACGTGGATAATGTCATTACCACACAATACAATTTTCCTCTTAAACCAGGCATGAAGGTACAGATAAGCCGTAATAAAAAAGTGCAGGAGTTTCACTCGCGATTGCTGAAAATTGTCTATGAAGATGCTTATCTGATTGTCGTTGAGAAGAGTGAAGGACTGCTTTCTGTCAATACCGAGCGGCAGAAAGAACGTACGGCTTACACGATTTTATCTGAATATGTATGTCGTGCCAATAAGCGCAACCGTATATATATCGTTCATCGTCTGGATAGGGATACTTCGGGACTCATGATGTTTGCCAAGGATGAGAAGACGCAACATACATTGCGGGATAATTGGCATGAGATTGTCTTCGACCGGCGTTATGTAGCTTTGGTTCATGGAGAAATGGAGCGTAATGCGGGTACTGTGCATTCATGGCTTACTGATCGTACGCTTTATGTTTCTTCCAGTCCTACGGACGACGGTGGCAAGGAATCTGTCACACATTACCATACTGTTAAACGGGGTAATGGTTATTCGCTGATAGAACTGAATCTTGAAACAGGCAGGAAAAATCAGATTCGTGTCCACATGCAGGATCTGAATCATCCCATTGTTGGAGACGGGCGTTACGGACGTGAAGAAGATGCCAACCCCTTGGGACGATTGGCTTTGCATGCTTTCAAACTTTGTTTTTATCATCCTGTTACGGGTGAAATGATGCATTTTGAAACGCCCTATCCGGCATCATTCAAGGCGCTATTATAAATACATGACTTGAGCTTCCACAGTGAGAGTAGGGGAGGAGAGCCGGAAAGAAATACTTCATTCCGGCACATATACTCCACCTTTCCGGTGCGTGGACAATGGAAGAGCCTGTTTAAATTTTGCTCAGCACCTAAAAGAGGCTGAATATAAACAGGCTCTTGTATTCAGACAATAATGTGGGGAATGAACATGGAGGTATTTCCCGTAATGTAGTTTTCTGTTTCACGAATACCTATGCCTCCCGGCTCTCCACCTATAACCCAACTTCCTATAACAGGGTGATGGTTGCTGAAGGAAGGAAGCAACTTCAACTGCTGAAATACGAAACCCTCCACGCCATAGTCACCACCGGTTTCTTCCGATGTCAAAGTATCCATTTGTAGTTTGACATTGCTTCCTTCACGCCCGAAAATAGGTTTCCTGCAATATTGCCGGACGGTTTTGGGAAGGAAATTCCATGTCGGAAGCAAGTATGGACTATCTGGAAATAGCAGGTACATGATGTAGAGAATAAGTTTATTGCTCATTACAGCTTTCCACATGGGTTCATACCAATGCAGGTGTGCTCCACATGCCTCAGGCGATTCATTGAACATCCATTCCCACGGATAGAGTTTGAAACAATGCTGTATGGTTTCTCCCTGAGGCGTTTGCAGGTATCCTTCGCGGTAATAAAGCTGACTGATGTCTATCTCTGCCACATCCAATCCTGCTTCCATGGCTGTGTATGCCATATAGCGCAGATTCCACAGGTCCTCTTCATTCTCACGGCTGCAAGCAACAAAAAGGCGGTCTGTGTTATGGTGGGCTGCTATGTCTTTCCACGATTGTACCAATCCTTCATGGATAGAGTTGTATTGGTCTTTGTCCGGAAAACAATCTTCCTTCCAGTTCCATTGGATAATGGCAGATTCGAGTAAAGAGGTCGGCGTATCAGCATTGAATTCATAAAGCTTGATTTCATGCCCATCAAAAAACAAATCAAAGCGGCCGTATACTGACAGTTCATCTCGCTCCCACGATTGCCGGATATAGTCTTTCACACCGACCGGAATCTGCATCTCTGGCAGGCGGTCGTGGGTAATGAGATACTCCACTGCATCACAAACCATGGAATACAAATCCTGGGTAGCTCGTTCCAAGGCAGTTACCTCTTCCGATGTAAATTCATAGTAACGCCCTTCGCCCCAGTAATCGGGATGATAGAAGAAACCTAATTCTTCTATTTTTTGAGCGTAATTCTTCCGCTCGTCTATAGTTTTCCTTTCCATAAATGTCACGCTGCCGATGAATGACTTTTCCCCGTAGATCCGAAAGCCGGTTTGGCTCCGGATGAAGAAGTAGCAGACTTAATGCCTGATGCCACGGAAGGTGGGGGAGTAACGGTTGCTCCGGCAGAGTTGGTGAACTTTCCGGAATTGGGATAATAATAATAAGTTCCACCGCCCACATTTTGTGAGGCTCGCATCATCCAATACATCATGGCAGCATTATAGACCCATGTATTTCCGTTTTTATCAGTATATTCTTGCTTGTCTTTAGGCTCTTCGGGCAATTGAGAGGAAGTATTCGTGCAGGATACGAATAAACCCATTGATGCGATGGCTGCTGCCAGAATATGTTTCTTGTTCATACAGGTAATCAATAGAAATATAACTTATCTTGATAAGCATCAAGGTAATACAATTTTGAGAATTTTTCCGCTATAACCGTTTACTGAAACTTCAGACCCACGATAGGAAACAAAACTGAGTGTGGTGCTTTCTCCAGAAAGCAAATCTGTAGCCCGGCATTGCTCCAATTCCGGCATGTGAAGGAATTCGAAAGCATGCAAGGGAATGTTGACAGCCACATCGGCAGGATACGGGTCGAAATTAACTACGCAAAGCAGCACTTCTTTGCCCCATTTACGCAGAAAAGCATATTGCCGGTGCTCGTTAAAGCGCCACCCTCCCTGGTTGACATAGGTGAGATCGAAGAAGGCTCCCTGTCGGATAGCCCCTTCTGTATGACACAGATTGAGGATGCGGCGATAGATGGCCTGCAGATTTTTTTCTTCATTGGTCAGCATGCTCCCGTCAAAACTTCCTCCGTTGCGCCAGCGACGAATTGTATCCACACTCCAATAATCGAAGATGGTGGTACGTCCGTCAAGTCCGCTGAATCCTTCAGCATCCATACCCCGTTCTCCCAGTTCCTGACCGAAATATATCATAACCGGGCTAACATTTTGGCAGGCAGATACGATAAAGGCGGGGATAGCCTTGCGCGCGTCTCCGGCAAAGAAATCGGAAGCTATGCGTTGTTCATCGTGATTTTCTAAGAAATTTAGCATGTGTTCGCTTATGCCATCCAATTCTTGCCAACGACGACTGATGGCTGTGGCTGACTCCTGACAGCAAACAATGGCACGCAGCGTGTCATATAAGCCTACTTTATCATATAAATAATCAAATTGTCCCCGATGCAGATAGTCGCGATAAAGAGATGGATTGTAGACTTCAGCTATAAACATCAGTTTGGGATATTGCTTTTTTACCTGAGGAATGGCCCATTCCCAAAATTCAACAGGAACCATCTCTGCCATGTCACAGCGGAATCCGTCAATGCCCTTGGCTGCCCAAAAAAGGAGAATATCCAGCATCTTGTGCCAAGTATCGGGAACAGGAGTGAAGAAGTGGCGGTGTCCGCCTGTATAATCTACTCCATAGTTTAGTTTGACTGTTTCATACCAGTCGTTGACTTCCGGATAGGCATCGAAGCGATCGTTTCCCGTAGCCTTGGCGGGCATTTCGGTATATGGCTCAGAAGCTGTGCCTTTCATGTCGAAATTCCCTTGCAAGGAGGTACCCGGTATGTAATAGAAGTTATTGTCGGGGGCGAAAGCACGGGTCTTGTCATCGTCTTCCCCGAGTTGTTTGCATCCCTCTGGCAAAGCATCCGAAAAGTATTGCCGTGCTACATGATTGGGAACAAAATCCATGATGAATCCCAAACCATTTCGATGTGTGCGCTGAACCAGGTCTTCAAACTCTTTCATGCGTCCCGGAATATCCTTGGCCAGGTCGGGGTCAATATCGTAATAATCTTTGATGGCATAAGGAGAACCTGCTTTCCCTTTTACTACTGCCGGATGATCCGGTCGGATGTTGTAACGACGGTAATCGGTCTGGGTTGCATGTTCTATCAGGCCAGTGTACCAGATATGTGTGGCTCCTAACTGGCGAATTTCTCCCAAGGCTTTGGAGGTGAAGTCAGCCAGTTTGCCACATCCGTTTTTATGGATGTCCCCATGGGGCACGCACTGGTTGTTGCTATTGCCGAAAAGTCGGGTAAATATCTGATAAATAATTATCTTCTTCTGATTGCTCATAATATATGGATGTTTAATGAGTTTGTATGTAAACAAGTACGCCCGCGGTTACTCTATGTGGAGCTCTGCGGGTGTACTTATGGGATGCTCAATATTATAATCAAATACGTTGGAGTGCTTTTAATATGGTATAACCTCCTATCCATTGTAGAAGCATACCGGGTATTCCTAAACGGAAATCTTGAACGGCTGTCATGAAATCGCCGCACAGAGGCCATTCAATGGCTGTTCCTACAACCTGGTATGTCAATATGACGCCCAAGATACCGATAAATGTTATCTTGCCTGTCCGGCGAGCCACAAAGGAGGCTGCACAGGCCAATAAAGTCGATTTGATTAAGATGGCAGGCAATACCGGCAAGGCTGGCATCCCGAATAAAAGGCTGTTAAGCGTAGGTGACAGTAATGCAGTGAACAATCCTACTTTAAGGCCGCATTTATAGGCTGCTATCAAAGTAAAGAAGTAGATTGGCAACCATGTGGGGCCACCCGCTGGTATCTGATGACAGAGTTGTGGCAGCGCCATGTTCCCTGCTATGAAAAGTGCAGCAAACAGATAAGTCTTTACATCATGGAAAGACAATGCATAAAGTCTGGTAGTTGTTTCCATATTTGTTGTGAAATAGAATAGGGGTTCGTTAAATCTTAATAAGTTCATAGTGCAGAGTTCCTATGCCTATCTTCTCGGCATGGCAGAGCCCCGCCATCCAATCTGTATCCGGATGGATGATATGGAATTTGTCGCATCCGCACAAGTCATCATGCTCGTGTTTCTCTCCTAATACATTGTTGCCATGAAGAATAGGAGCCTGCATTACCATATCGGCACATGCCTTGTCTAAGGCAACAGGGTCGGCTGAAGCCAACATACCGAGGTCGGGCACAATGGCAGCATCGTTATGATTCCAACAGTCACATTCGGGAGATACATTCATGATGAAACTGATGTGGAAATGAGGTTTGTCTTTTAATACCGCTTTGGTATACTCGGCTATCTTGTAATTGAGATGTTCCGATGTGTCCCAGTCGCTTATTACAGCGGCATCGTGTTGGCACAAGGCTACACATTGTCCGCATCCCACGCATCGGGAGTAGTCTATCTCAGCCTTGCGCTCATTGTTCAAGTGGATGGCATCGTGCGCACAATGTTTTATGCAGATACCGCATCCAATACAATGTTCCGCCTCAATCTTAGGCTGAGAAGAAGCGTGCAGTTCCAATTTGCCGCCAACGCTGGCACATCCCATACCTAAATTTTTGAGCGCACCACCAAATCCCGCCTGTTCATGCCCTTTGAAATGGTTCATACTGATAATGGCATCAGCATCGGCAATGGCAGCTCCAATCTTAGGGGTAGGACAATACTCGGCTCCCTCGATGGGAATCTCCCGGTAATCGGTACCTTTCAAGCCATCGCCGATGATAACCTGGCATTGGGCAGATATGGGGTTGAACCCATTCTCCATGGCACTTTCCAAATGGTCTACGGCGTTGGAGCGTCGTCCGGAATATAGTGTGTTGCAATCTGTCAGAAAAGGTTTGGCTCCCAAATTGCGTAGCAGGCGTGCCATCCGTGCGGCATAATTCGGGCGGATATATGCCAAGTTGCCGGGTTCTCCGAAATGTATCTTGATGGCAGTGAAGGCATCTTTCAGAGGCAGGTCGGTTATACCTGCTCTGCGCAACAAACGTTCCATCTTGTCCAGCAGGTTGCAGGTGGGCGAAGTGCGTAGGTCAGAGAAAAAGACTTTTGATGTCTGCATATTTCTATCGGTCTTGTTAGTTAGTCGCTACAAAGTTAGCGGTTATCTTTCAATTAGTTTAGTTATATTATGTAAAAAAGTGTCATAGTGGTACGGCTTTTTCATTTCAATCAGCCTTGTCATTCCAATGAAAATCCTTAAACCCAGACAACAGCTTCACATAAAACTAAGGTTTAGCGCGCTAAACCTTTATGTGAGCGCGCTAAACCTTTATGTGAGCAGTGCATATTGTGAGGAATCCCAAGGTTACTTAGGTAGAGACAAGTCCATCGTGGCTCTACCCAGGACAGAATAATCCTAAAATCTGCCTGGTGTCGCCCATTACCCTACAAACTAGAATCACCCGAACTTACTTCACGGCTTCACGCACGGATAATCCGTTGTGATTTAGCGTATTGCTATGAAAGATAACATCCTTCACGCATCTTTCACCACTTCACACAATAATGTCCTTCGGCTTCTTATATAGAAGCCGCTTGCTTCCAAGCAATAAGGACTACGCTTCCAAGGGCAGAGGAAGTTGCTTTCAACGTATAAGGAGAAAGACTGAGCGGATTCCGTCCTATCTGTCTGTGTTCAGAAGGCTGTGAAAGAAAAGTGAAGGCATTTTTCCCGTCAAACCAATCAAGATTGCATTAACAAGGTCTATTTGCTCTTTTTAGATAAAAGAACCGTGCCATAGGGGACCTTGTCCCTGACCGATGTGCAGGTTCCGGGCTTCGATGATGGCTTGGCTCACGTATGCCTTGGCGCATTTGATGGCTTCTTCCATGACATTTCCCATAGCCAAATAGGTGGCAATGGCCGATGACAGGGTACATCCCGTGCCGTGCAGATTACGGCTTTCCACCTTGGGGGCGGTGAAGCGGGTAACCTTGCCGTGGCAAGAAAGAATATCACACATCGAATGCCCTTCCAGATGTCCGCCTTTGATGAGTATGGCAGTGTGATAACATTCGGACAAGTAGAGGGCCGCCTGTTCCATGTCTTCTATCGTATTGATAGGACGGGAGGCAAGCAAACGGGCTTCGTGCAGGTTGGGGGTAATCAGGGTGCATTGGGGAAGGAGATAACGGCAAACCGCTTCTATGGCGTTTTCTTCCATCAGCCGATGTCCGCTGGTTGAAATCATAACGGGGTCGTACACGATAGGACCGGTATATCGTTGCAATACGTGCGACAAGGCCAGAGTCATGGCGCTATCACCTACCATTCCTATCTTGATGGCATCTACCTGCAAGTCGTTCAGGACAGAGGAAACTTGGAGCGCCATGAATTCAGGGTCGACTGGAGATATGCCTTGTACTCCCTGCGTGTTTTGGGCGGTCAGGGCGGTCAGGGCAGAAGCGGCATAGGCTCCCAATGCCGAGATGGTTTTGATGTCTGCCTGGATACCTGCGCCTCCGGAGCTGTCGGAGCCGGCTATGGTAAGCACGGTGGGAGGAGCTCCGTGGGTTTGTCGCCACAGACGGCGGAAGTGTGGCAAAAAGCTTTCAGAAGACTGTTTCCAGACATCGCCCAAGACAGCAACTCCGCCGAATCCTAAGCTTCGGATTTCCTCTATGTGTGTGTGGTCGATTCCTCCCAGAGCGATGACCCGGTCGTCTATCAGCTGGTAATCTCTGGCCTGGCGCAGGTCTTCATGGCTGAAAGCAGAGTCATAGCCGGGTTTAGATATGCTGTTGTATATCGGGCTGAGGAATACATAGTCGCATTCTTGTTTGTAGCGTTCCACCTCTTCCAGGGTGTGGCATGAGCGGCTTGTCTGCCCGTGATACCCGACCGGTTTCTGTGGATGCCGACTGTTCAGGTGGATGCCTTGTAGCTGAAAGACACCGGCGAGGCGGAAATGGTCGTGCAGGACAATGCGGGAGTGGTAGGAGAGGGGGATGTTGTGAATCCACTCTTCTACTTCTTGCTCTTTGGCCTGAGGCTTGCGCAGATGCAGCGTCTGCAGTCCATTGCGGAAGAGGGTAGTAACCGCTTCGGCTTCGCCGGAGAAAATGTCTGGACGGGTAATGACGATGAGCTTCATAGGACATTAAAATTCGAGGATGTGTGACTGGAGTGTGCGGAGGTCAATGGTCCAGAGTCGCCCGCTGAGCACTTGACCAAAACCTGCTATGATTTTCAGTACTTCCGAAGCCTGTGCGCAAGCTGTGATGCCTGCCGTTACACCGATTATTGCTTTATCGGGAAGTAGACGCAGCATCTCTTCTTCGTCCGGATAGAGATGTCGATAATGGCGGGGATGGGGACCGTAGTTGAATACGGACACTTGTCCCTGAAAGCCTCGGACTGCACCATAGACGTAGGGTTTGGCTTGTATAGCACATGCATCTGCCAGCAGATAGCGGGTCTGGAAATTGTCACAGCCATCCACCACCACATCATAGTTTGCAACAAGTTCTTCGACATTGCGTTTAGTCAGCCGATAGGGGTGCATTTGTATCGCCACGCGGCTGTTCAGTTCGCGGAGGCGCCGTGTAGCGAAAAGAACCTTAGGCTGATCCAGGTCGGCTTCGGCATAGAGTATCTGTCGTTGCAAGTTGTTCAGGCTCACGATGTCGTCGTCCACCATTCCTAATGTTCCGATACCTGCCGCAACCAGGTAGAGAGCGGCAGGGCATCCCAGTCCCCCTACGCCTACTAACAGCACACGTGCCTGTGAAATACGTTTCTGTCCTTCGGCTCCTATTTCAGGCAAGGCTATCTGGCGGTCATACCGCTGTTTATCTTCCATATTTTGTATTCTGTATCATTATTACTTAATTTTTGAGGGTGTGTCATAATGACAAACGGCTATCATTTGATACACCCTCATTGTTATCCCTCTTATGGATATGTGTGTCATCCATACACCCAGGAGAGCGTCTGCCACATACCTTTCATTTTGGCCGCACCGTAAGCAAACGTTACTATACGGCGGGGGCATATTTTTTCAAGTCGAACGAAGCGTCCCAATCTTTCCATACAGGTTCACGTCCCATACGTCGGAGTGCGGCGTCCACTTCACGGGCTGTACGCTCATCGCTCACATGGAATTGTTCGAGTGTTTGCGGATAACTGTAATATCCTCCCGGTTCCGTTTTACTTTCAGCGCTCATGGTGGTAACACCCAGAGTGGCCATGTGGTCACGTATGGAAGCTGGTTCCCGGGTAGAGTAGGAGATGTCCACATCGTGATCAAAAATACGCATGGCGAAGGTAGCCTGAGCCAGTTCCCGGTCGGTCATTACCACGTTGGGCTGGAACCCTCCGTTTTCCGATGGGCGCATGCGGGGAAAATTCACGCTGTATTTCGTTCTCCAATAATGATGTTGCAGGTAGCGCAAATGATAGGCCATCATGGTGATGTCTGTGCGCCACTCCTTCTCCAGGCCGATGAGTACACCCATTCCGATGCTGTGTACGCCTGCCTGTCCCATGCGGTCAAAGCCGTTGAGTCTCCACTCAAATTTCGACTTCATGCCCTTTGGGTGATAAATGTTGTAGTGCGCACGGTTATACGTTTCCTGGAAGCAGATAACTCCATTCATGCCATGGTGCGTCAATTCTTCGTATTCCTCGGCCTTCAGGGGCATGACTTCTATTTTCAGGTTTGAGAAGTAAGGCTTGGCCAAGTCAAGGGCTCGGGCTATATAGGGTACGCCTGCCTTGGCAGGATTCTCTCCCGTAACGAGAAGCAGGTTTTCAAAAGGAGCCAAGCGTTTGATGGCCTTATATTCATTCACAATCTCCTCCTTCGTCAGGATGGTACGCTTCATAGGGTTAGAGATGTGGAAGCCACAATACACACACGAGTTGGTGCATGAATTGGTGAGGTAGAGGGGCACGAACATCGAAATAGTCTTGCCGAAGCGCTCTTCCGTATATTTCCGGCTGAGTCGGGCCATTGTCTCTAAATAAGGCTCGGCGGCCGGTGAGATAAGTGCCATGAAATCCTCCACGTCACAATGCTCTTTGGTTAGGGCTCGACGCACGTCGGCATCAGTTTTTCCTTGGATGCGGGCAGTGGTGTCGTCCCAGCTGATTTTATTTAATTCTTCGCTAAACATATTCATTCTTTTGACGTATTTTTGTTGATGCTTCTGCTAAGCTTCATAGCGCAGAAGTTGGGCCCGCACATGGTACAATACTCACCGTCCACGTGCTTACCTGCGTGGAAATAGCTCATAGCCCTTTCTGAGTCGAGCGACAAGTCGAACTGGTCTTTCCAACGGAATTCATAGCGGGCCTTGCTCAAGGCATTGTCACGCACCTGGGCTCCGGGATGTCCTTTGGCCAGGTCGGCTGCATGAGCAGCTATCTTATAGGTCACCACGCCTGTTCTCACATCTTCCTTGTCGGGCAGGGCTAAATGTTCTTTCGGGGTGACATAACACAGCATAGCTGTCCCCAGCCATCCTATCTGTGCCGCTCCGATAGCCGAGGTGATGTGGTCGTAGCCGGGGGCAATGTCCGTTACAATGGGACCTAAGGTATAGAACGGTGCCTGGTGGCATTTCTCCATCTGTCGTTCCATGTTTTCCCTGATTTTGTGCATGGGCACATGACCGGGCCCTTCAATAAAGGCTTGCACGTCTTTGTCCCAGGCGCGTGTCACAAGTTCGCCCATGGTGTCGAGTTCTGCGAATTGTGCCTCATCATTGGCGTCTTGTATGCAACCGGGGCGCAGCCCGTCACCCAGCGAGATGGCTGTGTCATATTGTGCAAGGATGTCGCAAATATCGTCAAAGTGCTCATAGAGGAAAGATTCCCGGTCGTGTATCAGGCACCATTTGCTCATGATACTTCCCCCCCGGCTTACGATGCCACACAAGCGTTTATCTGCCAAGTGCACATTGTGTCGGCGTATGCCCGCATGTATGGTAAAGTAGTCCACTCCTTGTTCGCATTGCTCAATGAGCGTATCACGATACAGCTCCCACGTGAGGTCTTCTACCCGGCCATTCACCTTTTCCAATGCCTGGTAGATAGGTACAGTCCCTACCGGTACCGGACAGTTACGGATAATCCACTCCCGCGTTTCGTGTATGTTCGCCCCAGTAGATAAATCCATGAGGGTGTCTCCTCCCCATTTGCAGCTCCACAATGCCTTCTCCACTTCCTCCTCAATGCTTGATGTCGTGGCTGAATTGCCTATGTTCGTATTAATCTTTACTAAAAAAGCACGTCCGATAATCATGGGCTCTGCCTCGGGATGATTAATATTAGCTGGCAGCAAGGCACGTCCGGCTGCTATTTCCTGGCGGACGAACTCGGGGGTGATGTAGGTTTCAATGCCTAATTCGGCACAATTCATGTTCTCACGGATAGCCACATACTCCATTTCCGGGGTAATGATGCCCTGCTTGGCGTAGTGCATCTGTGTGCAGCGGCATCCTTCTTTAGCCCGCAAGGGCAATGTGATATGCTCAAACCGGAGGTGATCCAGCGAATGGTCATCACGACGCATACGGCCGTATTCCGAACTGATTTCAGGCAAGCGTTCTACATCATTGCGTTTCAAAATCCAAGACTCGCGTAAACGGGGAAGCCCTTTTTTCAGGTCGACCGATACATTGGGATCGCTGTAGGGACCACTCGTGTCATAGATATACACCTGAGGATTGGGGGTTATTATCTTTTCGCCTTTAGCATCGAAGGTGGTGCTGGGCACTTGCTCTACCCGGCGCATAGCCACGCGCAGATCAGAGTACAGTTGTCCAGGCAGATAAACCTTCTCGGAACGGGAGTATTTGATACGTTGGTTCATTGTCGTCTTGATAGATAGTTATTAATTGGGATTATTCATTAAGAAAAGCTGTCAATGGCGAACTTGCCTCTGCCACCATTGATTCGGCCTGTACGCCCAATCCGGCTTCATAAGCCCGGCGTCCGGCTTCTACGGCTTCCTTAAATGCCATAGCCATCTGTACCGGGTCTCCTGCTACGGCGATGGCAGTATTGACCAGGCACGCCGATGCTCCCATTTCCATAGCTTCGGCAGCGTGGCTTGGGGCTCCGATACCGGCATCCACCACTACGGGGATGTTAGCCTGTTCGATGATGATACGCAGGAAATCGCGCGTCTGCAAGCCTTTATTGGTACCGATAGGAGCTCCCAAAGGCATGACGGTAGCAGCGCCGGCTTCTTCCAGATGCTTGCATAAAGTCGGGTCTGCCTGGCAATAAGGGAGGACCACAAATCCGAGTTTTACAAGTTCTTCAGTAGCCTTTAATGTTTCAATAGAGTCGGGCAACAGATAGCGGGGATCAGGATGAATCTCCAGTTTCAACCAGTTGGTACCGAAAGCTTCGCGGGCCATTTGAGCGGCAAATACGGCTTCTTCTGCTGTACGTACTCCGCTGGTGTTGGGTAAAAGTTGAATACCCGGATGATGGATGTGACACAACATGTCATCCTCTTTGTTTTCCAATTCAATGCGTTTCATGGCTACAGTTACCATTTGGGTGCCTGAAGCAAGAATGGCTTGTTCCATGATTTCGTTAGAACTGAATTTGCCTGTTCCCAAGAAAAGGCGTGAGTCGAACTCGTGTCCGGCAATGATAAGTTTCTTCATATCTTTTTTGATAACGTTTGGTTGTTGAGTTCACAGGTTCAGAATGTCTTGCATTTCTTTCACCGGGTTGTCGGCATGGAGTACGGCACCCGAAAGTGCGATGCCGTGTACCCCCGTTCTTAAGATGTCGGGAATGTCCTGACGAGTGATGCCCCCGATGGCTACTACAGGCAAGTGAATGTCAGCTTCCTTCATTTGTTGCATCAGACTGGCATAGCCTTGCAAACCCAGCACTGGACTAAGATTCTGTTTAGTGGTAGTGAAGCGGAATGGACCGCAGCCAATATAATCTGCCCCGCCTTGATAATGCCGGACAATATCTTCGAATGTATTGGCTGTCCCGCCAATCAGGAAACCTTCGCCCAACACTTGGCGCGCTTCGGCTACAGGCATATCATTTTTGCCCAAATGCACTCCGTCGGCTTCCAGTTTCTGAGCCAATTCTACGTAATCGTCAATAATGAAAATGGCATCATGCTCTTTACAAAGGGCTTTTACTTGTCTGCCTACGGCTTCCACCTCACTGAGGGGGCAATTTTTCATGCGCAGCTGTATCCACCGGCAGCCGCCTTCCAAGGCTATCCGTGCACTATCCAAATAAGAATAGCGCTCTGTATAGTGGGTTATAAATTGTATCGGTATCATGATGTTATCCTCCACAAGCTGCATGAATGATAACGATAGATGCTCCTTCGCACAAGAGCGTGTCTCCCCACGCTGCGCGAGGGATTAGGTGGTTATTGATGGCTACGGCCACTCCCTGCACGGGCAAAGACAGTTCTTCGGTCAGTTGGAGTAACGTGGTAGCCTGCGTCTCCTGCTCTTTGTCGTTGATTATAATCTTCATCTTTCCTCTTGCTGTATTAAGGTTATGACATAGAAAAAGACAAAGGAATGCTCCGAACGGGCAAATAGAGAAGTGTATATATCCAATTCCTACGGCAGTGCTAACTGCATCAGGTTCGAGGGTATAATCTCAGCCCGCTTGGGGCACCCCTTTGATTTTACGGGGGCAAAGATAGAAGATTTTGGCGAAAAAACGTTCTATCAGGACGTTTTTTTATCTGTCAGTGCTGATAGGCTTGTTCATGTACGCCGGCTACAGCTCGCCCGCTCGGTTCGTTCATGTCTTTAAAGGAGCTGTCCCAAGCTAAAGCTTCGGCTGTAGAACAGGCCACGCTGGGTACACTGGGCACACTGCGGGCTGCACTGGCACTGGGAAAATGCTCTTCGAATATGCAACGGTAATAATACTCTTCTTTATTTCGGGGCGGGTTGATGGGAAAACGTTCGGCAGCACGGGCCATTTGTTCGTCGGAAATGGCAGCCGAAGTGATGGCTTTCAGTGTATCAATCCAGCTATATCCTACGCCGTCAGAGAACTGCTCTTTCTGTCGCCAAACAATGCTTTCGGGCAGCATGTCGGCAAAGGCTTCGCGTACTACCCGTTTTTCAATGTTCTTGCCCGGACACATTTTGACTGCCGGGTCAATCCGCATGGCAACATCGAGGAATTCTTTGTCAAGAAAGGGCACTCTGCCTTCTACTCCCCAAGCAGCCAGACTCTTGTTGGCACGAAGACAATCATACAGATAAAGTTTAGAGAGTTTGCGTACTGTCTCTTCGTGGAATGCATGTGGAGTGGGAGCTTTATGGAAATAAAGGTAACCTCCGAATACTTCATCGGCTCCTTCTCCGCTCAGTACCATCTTGATGCCCATCGATTTAATGACCCTTGCCAGCAGATACATGGGGGTAGATGCACGGACGGTAGTGACATCGTATGTTTCGATGTAATATATAACATCGCGCAGGGCATCAAGTCCTTCTTGAATCGTGTAGTGTATTTCATGGTGTACCGTTCCGATATAGTCGGCCACGTCACGGGCTTTTAGCAAGTCGGGTGCCCCTTCCAGTCCGATGGCGAAGGAATGTAATTGAGGCCACCAGGCTTCGCTCTTGCTGTCTGTTTCGATACGTTTGGCGGCATACTTCTTGGCGATGGCTGAGATGACCGAAGAGTCGAGTCCACCAGAAAGAAGTACGCCATACGGTACGTCAGACATCAGTTGCCTTCTGACTGCATCTTCCAACGATTGACGTATTTGCCGGACGGGAGCAATGGCATCAGAGTTGTGTGGCAGACTGCTGCAGGACATCCAGTCGCGGGTGTACCAACGCTTCATTTTCCCCTCCTTGCTCCACAAATAGTGACCGGGAAGAAAAGGCTCGTATTCATCGCAGAACCCTTCCAGAGCTTTAAGTTCGCTTGCCACATAAATGCGTCCTTCAAGGTCGTGTCCGATATAGAGCGGAATGACGCCTATCGGGTCGCGGGCTATAAGATATTCGTCTTTCTCTTCGTCATAGAGGGCAAAGGCAAAAATGCCATTCAGGTCTTCCAGAAAATGAATGCCTTTTTCCCTATAAAGTGCCAGAATGACTTCGCAGTCAGAACCTGTACGGAAAGGGTAAGTATCCTGATAGCGGGCACGTATGTCCCGATGATTGTATATTTCGCCATTGACAGCCAATATTTGCCGGGCATCGGGCGAGTAGAGGGGCTGGCCACCCGACTGGGGGTCGACAATGCTCAGCCGTTCGTGGGCCAGAATGGCGGAAGGACCGACATGGATACCACTCCAGTCGGGTCCCCGGTGACGTATTTTCCGAGCCATGCAGAGTGCTTTCTCACGCAACTCCGCGCTTTGTTTCTTAATGTTGAAGATACAAGCTATTCCACACATAATAGTATTATATTGTTGAGGTTAGAGATTTGACAAATACGTTTCTATATCTTGTGCCACTTTCCGTCCATCGGCCAGGGCGCGTACCACTAAACTGGCTCCATTACGTACATCGCCAGCAGGAAAGACCTGTGGTGGCAATTCAGGAAGAACCGGACGTAGGAAACCCATTGCCAATAGCACCATGTCAGTTTCTATTATTTCCTTTTTCCCGGTGAGTTTCATGGTCGGACGCCCATTTTCTGTTTCGGCAGGAAGCCATTGCACTTCTTCTACTTCTACTCCACAGACACGACCGTTTTTCCCTATAAAACGTTGAGATGCCAACGACCAGCGTCGAAGGCAGCCTTCTTCGTGGGATGAGGTGGTTTTCAGTACAACGGGCCATTGGGGCCAGGGTGTGGCAGGATTCTGTCCGATGGGAGGCTGGGGCATGATTTCAATCTGAGTGACACTGGCAGCGCCTTGACGGATGGCCGTTCCTATGCAGTCACTGCCCGTGTCACCTCCGCCTATGACCAATACATGCCGTCCGTGGGCATTGACCAGCTGTTCCTTTGGAAAGGTTTCGCCGTCCAACAAACGGTTCTGCTGACTCAGCAACTCAAGGGCGAAGTAAATGCCCCGAAGCTCACGTCCTGGAATCTGAAGGTCGCGGGCTTGAGGTGTGCCCGTGCAAAGAGCATAAGCATCAAAACCTTCGGGCAAGTGTGCCTGATCGACATTTACGTTCATCTCAAAGCGAATGCCGTCATCTTTCAGATATTGGATACGACGGTCGATTACCTCTTTGGGCAACTTGAAATTAGGGATGCCATATCGCAATAATCCGCCAGGAAGGGGGGCACGGTCGTAGACGGTGACATCGTATCCGCGGGCATTGAGTCTGACGGCAGCGCTCAGTCCTGCCGGACCGCTTCCTACGACTGCTACCCGCAGTCCTTTTCTTTCTCCACGTATGGGACGGACGTATCCTTCACGAAAGGCAGCTTCGGCGATGGCGGCTTCGTTCTCACGGATTGTGACAGGAGCATCACACGAAAGTTTCAGCACACACGATTTTTCACACAAAGCAGGGCAGATGCGACCGGTAAACTCCGGAAAGTCGTTTGTTGCTGTCAATACCCGATAGGCTTCTTCCCATTTGCCTTTGGAAAGGGCGTCCTGAAATTCCGGCTGCTTGTTGCCCAAAGGACAGGCCCAATGGCAGAAGGGGACACCGCAGTCCATGCAACGCGAAGCCTGTAGCTTGCGGTCGCGGCTGTTGAGCGTCTGCTCCACCTGGCTGAAGTCGGTAATGCGTTCATTTATAGGTCTGTATCCCGCTTCCTGTCGGGGGATGGTAAGAAATGCGTTCAATTTTTCCATCATATTGTTTTTCTTTATAAAAAACTTGTTTAAATCCTGCCTTTGCTATCATTACGGTGGTAGTCGGTTGGCTCACAATGCATTAATAGAATATCCCAACCTCACTGCATTTCTCCCGGTATGGCGAAAGGCGATTATTTTAACGGGTTCTGGTTCATGAAGTAATTCATCTTTTTCGGTCAACGAATCGGGTTGTTAATATCCCGCTGACAATCAGCGTTCTATTTTACCTATATAACGATCATCCTGCTTATCGCTTGAAAGCTGGATGCTTATCGCTTAGCAATTTCCTGCGAAAGGCTTATCAGAACAGCTCTCCTATATAGGATATCCTACCGTTGTGCAGAAGAAGTTTATATCACTTCAATAATCACGTTGCATGTCGGCAATTTTCTGTTGCAGCTTTTTCATTTGCTCTTCCTGCAAGACCTTTTTGTATTCGATGGGCACTACTTGAATGAACTGTTCCACATATCGTCCCCAGTCGTCCAGCATGGTGCGTGCCAGTTTGGAGCCCGTATATAAGTAGTGTTGTCGAATCAGCTCGTGTAGCTCTTTGCGATAGGAAGCTTCTTCAATCAGCGACAGTTCGACCATCTCCATGTTGCAGAAGTAGTCAAAATCGCCCTTTTTGTTCCATACATAAGCTACACCCCCAGACATGCCCGCAGCAAAATTGCGACCCGTAGTACCCAATACTACGACACGTCCTCCGGTCATGTATTCGCAGCAGTGATCGCCTACACCTTCAACTACAGCTGTTGCGCCAGAGTTGCGGACAGCAAAGCGTTCGCCGACGCGTCCGTTAATATACACCTCACCCGATGTGGCCCCGTAAAGCAATGTATTGCCGGCGATGACATTCTTTTCTGCTTCGAAGTTCGACCGGATGGGAGGCATTACGATGATGCGCCCCCCACTGAGTCCCTTGCCCAAGTAATCATTGGCTTCTCCTTCTAATTTGAAATTGATGCCGGAGGCAAGGAATGCTCCGAAACTTTGGCCTGCCGAACCTTTAAACCGGACATTGAGCGTATGTTCCGGTAGACCTTGTGCGCCATGTCTTTTGACAACAGCTCCAGAGAGCATAGCACCGGTGGCACGGTCCGTATTGGCAATCGTATATTCCAATGACAATTCCCCTTGTCCGCCGTCCACAATGTTTTGGGCTGCATTCAGAATATCTACATCTTTCACACGGCTGATGCCATGTTCTTGGTCGATAATGTGTCGAATAGCCGTTTCCTTGTCTATCCGCTTCAGCAGGCGGTCAAAATGCAGAAGGTTTTCTTTGCCGCCGACATGTACCTCCGGGCGTCGTATAATCAAATCCGACCGGCCAATGATGTCGTCTATTCTTTCTACTCCGATTTGTGCCAGATACTCGCGGACTTCCTGAGCCAGGAAGGTGAAATAATTGACCAAATACTCACCCTTCCCATGAAAACGTCGGCGCAATTCCGGATCTTGGGTCGCAACACCCACCGGACACGTGTTTTGGTTGCATTTCCGCATCATGACACACCCCAGTACAATAAGTACCGCTGTAGCAAAACCGTATTCTTCAGCCCCCAACATGGCCATCAGCACCACATCCCGTCCGGTCTTCAGTTGTCCGTCCACTTGTAGGATAACCTGGCCACGCAGACCATTGAGCACCAGGGTCTGTTGGGTTTCACTTAATCCTAACTCAGGAGATACACCTGCATATCGGATGCTTGAAGCGGGCGATGCTCCCGTTCCTCCGTCTGCTCCCGATATGACAATCAAGTCTGCTTTGGCTTTTGCCACACCGGCAGCAATGGTTCCCACGCCACTCTCAGCCACCAGTTTTACACTTATTCTGGCCCTCGGGTTCACGTTTTTCAAATCAAAGATAAGCTGCGCCAAGTCTTCAATCGAATAAATGTCGTGGTGAGGCGGAGGTGAAATCAGTGAGATTCCGGGGATAGAATGCCTTGTACGGGCTATCACCTTGTCCACTTTGAAGCCAGGCAACTGCCCGCCTTCTCCCGGCTTGGCGCCTTGGGCTATTTTTATCTGAATTTCATCGGCATTGACCAGATATTCGGTGGTTACCCCAAATCTTCCCGAAGCCACCTGCTTGGTGGCACTGTTCAGTTCGGTACCAAAGCGCATCGAGTCTTCACCTCCTTCGCCTGTATTGCTTCGACCATGCAAACGGTTCATGGCCCAGGCTATTGCTTCATGTGCTTCCTGGCTGATTGCTCCGAAAGACATGGCACCTGTAACAAAACGATGCAGAATATTCTCAACAGGCTCTACACGGTTTATATCAATAGGATTCTTCTTAAATCCGAAGAAATCACGCACGAAGATAGGAGTTGTCTTTTCATCGACCAGTTTAGTAAACTCCTTGAATTTCTTGTAGCTTCCTAAGCGGGTGGCTAACTGTAGCGTGCTGATAGTTTCCGGATTCCATGCATGAGGTTCACCGTCTTTACGCCACGCATACATTCCCTTGTTTGGCAACAAAGGGGCAGAAGTTTCTCCATTGCGGATGATTTCCATTCCCTCGTTGTGGAACGCTATGGCATCTTTAGCCACCTCTTCCAACCGAATGCCTCCTATAGGTGAAGGAAGTCCTCCCAAGTAAGCATGGCTTAGCTCTTCACTCAGACCGACGGCTTCAAATATTTCTGCCCCCCGGTAAGACCGAATCGTGCTAATGCCCATTTTGCTCATTATCTTCAGCAAGCCTTTGCAGATGGCTTTGATATATTTCTTTTCAGCTGTCGCATAATCAAGCTGAAGTTCTTTGTTGCGTACCAAATTGTCAATTACGGCAAAAGCCATGTAGGGATTGAGGGCACTTGCGCCAAAACCTAAAAGCAGGGCGGCATGCATCACTTCGCGAATCTCGCCGCTTTCGACCACAAGGGCTGTCTGTACGCGTTTACCGACAGAAATAAGATGATGATGTACTGCGCTCACAGCCAGTAGCGAAGGAACAGCCGTGTGTGCGGCATCTACATCACGGTCTGTCAATATAATGTAATTGGCTCCGTCCGTGACCGATTCTTCGGCCTGCTTACATAGGCGGGTCAAAGCTTCCTGTAATCCAACTTTTCCTTGGGATGTTTCAAAAAGCATTGGTATTTTGACTGCCTTAAAGCCCTTGTATCGGATGTTGCACAACAAATCCAGCTGCGTATTGGTTAGAATAGGATGATTCAGTCTGACCATCTTGCAATGGCTTTCGCTGGGTGTCAGAATGTTCATGCCTACTGCTCCTATGTACTCTGTTAGAGACATAACCAACTCTTCGCGAATCGGATCGATAGGAGGATTGGTTACTTGAGCAAATTGTTGCCTGAAATAGTTGTAAAACAACTGAGGTTTGCTGCTCAACACAGCCAGAGGGGTATCATTGCCCATGGCACTCACGGGTTCGGAGCCGTTTTGTGCCATAGGAAGAATGATTCGTTCCACATCTTCTTTGGAATAACCGAAGAAACGTAATTTGGCATCATAGTGCTCCACGGTGTTGGGCACTTTTCTTCCACTTTTCAGTTCATCCAGTTCTATCCGGTTGGTAGCTAACCAAGTGCGGTAAGGTCTGGCTTCTGCCAGTTGACATTTCAATTCGTCATTCGTATAAATTCTGCCTTCCTGAATGTCTATAAGTAAAATCTTACCGGGTTGCAGGCGTCCCTTTTCCTTGATGTCTCCCGGTTCGAAATCCATTACCCCCACTTCGCTTGCCACTACCATCATATCGTTGCGTGTAATGAGGTAGCGTGCAGGTCTTAAACCATTTCTGTCCAACATGCCACCGGCATAACGCCCGTCGCTGAACAGTAAAGCAGCAGGACCGTCCCACGGCTCCATCAGGATGGAATGGTATTCGTAGAATGCCTTCAAATCTTCGCTGATAGGGTTCTTTTCGTTGAACGATTCGGGCACCAGCATGGCCATGGCATGGGGCAGGCTTAGTCCGGACATGACAAGAAACTCCAATACGTTGTCCAGCGAGGCGCTATCGCTCATGTGCGGTTGTATGATAGGACGTATATCTTTGATATTTCCTAATGTAGCAGTGGAAAGTACGCTTTCGCGGGCCTCCATCCAACTCCGGTTGCCTCTTATCGTATTTATTTCGCCGTTATGGGCAAGCAGGCGGAAAGGTTGGGCCAATCCCCATGTAGGAAAGGTATTGGTACTGAAGCGTGAATGTACCAATGCCAAGCCACTGGTGAAATATCTGTTGGTCAGGTCTGGAAAATAGTTCCGCAACTGCATGGAGGAAAGCATCCCTTTATATACGATGTTTTTGGTAGACAGGGATACAATATAAAAATCCTTGCGGCCGGGAATATCCGATTCACGTACCCGGTTCTCAATTTTTTTCCTAATCGTGTAGAGTTTGCGGTCGGCCACATCATTTTCTGCAAATCCTGTGACGAATATCTGCTTGATGTCCGGTTCCGAAGCCAGCGCGGCCTCTCCCAATATTTCCGGGCGGGTGGGCACATTGCGCAGATGCATCAGTGTCAGTCCCTCTTTTTCAATTTCTTCGATAATGATACTAAGTATGGCAGACTGTTCTTTCTCGTCTTTAGGGAGGAACAACAGTCCTGTGCCGTATTTCCCCTTTTCAGGTACCGGTATGCCCTGCAATAAGATAAACTCATGAGGTATTTGTATCATGATACCTGCACCGTCTCCAGTCTTATTATCGGCTCCTTCGGCTCCGCGATGGCGCATGTTTTCCAATACCTTTAAGGCCGAATCTATCAATTCATGCGATTTGTTTCCATGAATGTTTACCAGCATACCGACTCCGCAGGCATCGTGCTCATTGCTTGCACGATACAATCCCTCAGATTCAGGTATCCAAGCCTGTTCTGTTTCTTTTGTTTGGTCGCTAAAAGGTTCTCTTTTCATTGTATTTATATCTTTCTGATTGTATAATCGCGTTATTTATTATCAATTTGCTCTGCAAAAGTAGTAAAATGCTTTTAAATTGATATATTCTATTTGGGCGATTTGTCCCTGCTGGAGTGTAGTATGATAATCAAGGCTGATAGGGAGCGAATTGCTTACAGATTGAAAGAATAATAGGGTATAATGCTTTTGATTTGAATTTTCGCCTATTTGAAACATAAATAACAGATTCTTTAACATTTTGTTATGTGAAAGAGTTTTTTCTGCTTATTTGACTAACAAAAGGTGCAATGATGAACATTATGTTTTCAATAATCACTATCTTTGCACCACAAATCCTCCAGCTTTTGTCTTTGATGGGAGGTGAGAGTGCCGACAAAGAAATAGTGGGTGCTCTTTGGTAAAAGGCAAGCTCATACACAATATTATATATAGAGAATGGAACAACTGAAGCATGAATGTGGCGTGGCCATGATACGCCTGCTGAAACCCTTGGAGTACTACGAACAGAAATACGGGACATGGATGTACGGGCTGAACAAGCTCTATCTGCTGATGGAGAAGCAACATAACCGGGGGCAGGAGGGAGCCGGTCTGGCTTGCGTCAAGCTGGAAGCTAACCCCGGAGAGGAATACATGTTTCGCGAAAGGGCTTTAGGCTCGGGGGCCATTACGGAGATATTCAATACCGTGCATAACCAATTCAAGGATCTGACGCCTGAGCAATGGCATGATGCAGACTATGCCAAGAAGTGCCTGCCTTTTGCCGGCGAAGTCTATATGGGACATCTGCGTTATTCGACTACAGGCAAGTCTGGCCTCTCGTATGTGCATCCTTTCTTAAGAAGGAACAATTGGCGGGCGAAGAACCTGGCTCTATGCGGCAACTTCAACCTGACCAATGTGGATGAGATATTTGCCCGCATCACTGCCATGGGGCAGCACCCCCGCAAATATGCCGATACCTATATCATGTTGGAGCAAGTGGGACATCGGTTGGATCGGGAAGTGGAACGGCTCTTCAACATTGCTGAAGCCGAGGGATTGGCTGGGATGGACATCACTCACTATATAGAAGACCATATAGATTTGACTAATGTGTTGCGCACGTCGAGCAAGGAGTGGGATGGAGGATACGTTATCTGCGGACTGACGGGCAGCGGCGAGTCGTTTGCCATTCGTGACCCGTGGGGTATCCGTACCGCTTTCTGGTATCAGGACGATGAGGTGGCTGTGCTGGCCAGCGAGCGCCCTGTGATACAGACGGTGTTCAATGTACCTATCGAATCTATCAAGGAAATGCAGCCCGGACAGGCAGTCATCTTCACTAAAGGCGGCAAGATGCGTTCGGTACAGGTGAACAAACAACGTGCCCTGAAGCCCTGCTCCTTTGAGCGCATTTATTTCAGCCGGGGCAGTGATGCAGACATCTACCGGGAACGGAAACTTCTCGGCAAGGAGTTGGTGCCCAGTATCCTCCGGGCTATCGACAATGACATTGACCATACGGTTTTCTCTTTCATCCCCAATACGGCCGAAGTGGCTTACTGTGGCATGATGGAAGGACTGAACGAGTACCTGAATGAAGAGAAAGTTTACCAGATAGATGCCTTGGAACATACTCCTACGCACGAGCAACTGGTCAGAATCCTGTCCCGTCGCATACGCAGCGAGAAGGTAGCCATCAAAGACATCAAACTGCGCACCTTCATTGCCGAGGGCAATACGCGCAACGACCTGGCGGCACACGTGTATGACATTACCTACGGTAGCCTGGTGCCGGGCGAAGACAACTTGGTTATCATAGACGATAGCATCGTGCGTGGTACAACCCTCAGGCAGAGCATCATCGGCATCCTCGACCGCTTGGGACCGAAGAAGATTATCATTGTCTCCTCCTCGCCTCAGGTGCGCTACCCCGATTACTACGGCATCGACATGTCCCGTATGAGTGAGTTCATAGCCTTCAAGGCTGCCATTGAATTACTGAAAGATAGGGAAATGCGCAATATCATCGCTTCTGCCTACCGCAAGTCGAAAGAGCAGGCAGACCTGCCCAAGGAACAGATGGTGAACTATGTGAAAGACATCTATGCCCCTTTCAGCGACGAGGAAATCTCCGCTAAGATTGCTGAGTTGCTTACGCCCAAGGGAACCAAGGCTAAGGTAGAGATTGTCTACCAACCTCTTCAGGGACTGCACCAAGCTTGTCCCAACCATCCGGGCGACTGGTACTTCAGCGGCGACTATCCCACGCCGGGCGGGGTGAAGATGCTGAACAAAGCGTTCATCGACTACATCGAGCAGGTCTATCAATTCTAAATAAATGAAGAACGAAGGACGAAAGAAGAAACCCGACATCGCGGGCGAGTGGCTGGCCATGGGCATAGCACTCGGTGTGGCGTTCGGCATCATCTTCGAGAATATCGGCTTGTGGCTACCCATTGGCGTGTGCATCGGATTGGTGGGGCCTGCAATGAAAAGAATTAAGAAGAATAACAAAGACAACAATCCTAACGAATCAGATAAAGAATGAGAAACGTAACCCTTATCCTCGACGACGGGACCCGCTTCCACGGGCAGTCGTTCGGCTATGAGAAGCCCGTGGCGGGCGAGGTGGTCTTCAACACGGCGATGACGGGATACCCCGAAAGCCTGACCGACCCAAGCTATGCCGGGCAGCTGATGACATTGACATATCCCTTGGTGGGCAACTATGGTGTGCCGCCCTTCACCTTCGCTGAGAATGGGCTGCCTCACTTCATGGAAAGCGAGAAGATTCATGCCGAGGCCATCATCGTAAGCGACTACAGCGAGAACTACAGCCATTGGAACGCTGTAGAGAGTCTGGGCGACTGGCTCAAGCGCGAGCACATACCCGGTGTCACCGGCATCGACACGCGAGCACTGACCAAGGCCCTGCGCGAGCATGGCGTGATGATGGGCAAGATTGTTTTCGATGATGAACCGGACAACATACCCACCGCGCAATACTCTGGCGTGAACTATGTAGACAAAGTGTCCTGCAAGAGCGTCATCCGTTACAACGAAGGGGCAGGGAAGAAGGTGGTTCTTGTCGACTGCGGCGTCAAGGCGAACATTCTCCGCTGTCTTATCAAGAGGGGCGTAGAGGTCATCCGTGTGCCTTGGGACTACGACTTCAACGGCTTGGAGTTCGATGGCCTCTTCATTTCCAACGGTCCCGGAGACCCGGACACATGCGATGCCGCCGTGCAGAACATCCGGCGGGCTATGGCCAATGAGAAGCTCCCCATCTTCGGTATCTGCATGGGCAACCAACTCCTCTCGAAGGCCGGAGGGGCGAAAATCTATAAATTGAAATACGGACACCGAAGCCACAACCAACCTGTACGCATGGTAGGAACGGAGCGCTGCTTCATCACCAGCCAGAACCACGGCTATGCGGTGGACAACAACACGCTGGGTGCCGACTGGGAACCTCTCTTCGTGAACATGAACGACGGATCGAACGAGGGCATCCGCCACCGCACGAATCCCTGGTTCTCCGCGCAGTTCCACCCCGAAGCAGCATCAGGGCCAACGGACACAGAGTTCTTGTTCGACGAGTTCGTGAAGCTGCTTTAGTAAGCATTTGTTACCATGCAGGCTGTTTCACCTAACACATTGGAAATGAGCATTCCCGTAGGGAACCAGAACCAAGTCTGGGATAATCATACCAAAGGTCTGACCTTAGGGTATCAAAGGTCTGACCTTAGGGTATCAAAAGTCTGACCTTTGGTCGTCAAAGGTTCGACCTTAGCCTGGAAAGGGTACATCTGTAAATATTTTTATATTCTAACCAACTCCTAACAGAAAAAGATATGAAACCAACAGACATAAAGAAAGTGCTGCTCTTGGGCAGCGGCGCACTGAAGATAGGTGAGGCAGGCGAGTTTGACTACTCCGGCTCTCAGGCTCTCAAGGCCCTGAAGGAAGAGGGCATCGAGACCGTCCTCATCAACCCCAACATCGCCACCGTGCAGACGTCAGAGGGCGTGGCCGATCAAATCTACTTCCTCCCTGTCACGCCTTACTTCGTGGAGAAGGTCATCCAGAAGGAGCGCCCGGAAGGCATTATGCTGGCCTTCGGCGGACAGACGGCACTGAACTGCGGCGTGTCACTCTACAAAAGCGGTGTATTGGAGAAGTACGGCGTCCGTGTGTTGGGCACGCCGGTGCAGGCCATCATCGACACGGAAGACCGCGAGCTGTTCGTGGAGCGTCTGAACGAGATTGACGTGAAGACCATCAAGAGCGAGGCGGTAGAAAACGCCGAAGACGCCCGTCGTGCCGCTGCAACATTGGGCTATCCCGTCATTGTCCGTGCCGCCTACGCCCTCGGAGGCCTGGGCAGCGGCTTCTGCGACAACGAGGAGCAACTGAACGTGCTGGTTGAAAAAGCCTTCTCCTTCTCGCCCCAGGTGCTTGTGGAGAAGAGCCTGCGCGGTTGGAAAGAGGTGGAATACGAAGTGGTGCGCGACCGCTACGACAACTGCATCACCGTCTGCAACATGGAGAACTTCGACCCGCTGGGCATCCACACCGGTGAGTCCATCGTCATCGCACCCAGCCAGACACTCTCCAACACCGACTACCACAAGCTCCGCGAACTGGCCATACGCATCATCCGCCATATCGGCATCGTGGGCGAGTGCAACGTGCAGTATGCCTACGACCCGCAGTCGGAAGACTACCGCGTCATCGAAGTCAATGCGAGATTGTCCCGTTCGTCTGCCTTGGCCTCAAAAGCGACAGGCTATCCCCTGGCTTTCGTGGCCGCAAAGTTAGGATTGGGATATGGCCTCTTCGAACTGAAGAACTCCGTTACCAAGACTACGAGTGCTTTCTTTGAGCCTGCGTTGGACTACGTGGTCTGCAAGATACCCCGTTGGGACTTGGGTAAGTTCCACGGCGTGGACAAGGAACTGGGCTCCTCCATGAAGTCCGTGGGTGAAGTCATGGCCATCGGCCGCACCTTTGAGGAAGCCATCCAGAAGGGCCTCCGCATGATAGGACAGGGCATGCACGGCTTCGTGGAGAACAAAGAACTGGTCATCCCCGACATTGATAAAGCGTTGCGCGAGCCGACAGACAAGCGCATCTTTGTCATCTCCAAGGCATTCCGCGCCGGTTACACCGTCGACCAGGTGCACGAGCTGACCAAGATTGACCGTTGGTTCCTCGAGAAGCTGATGAACATCATGCAGACCTCGAAAGAGCTTCACGCCTGGGGGGCCAACCACAAGCAACTGACCGACCTGCCCGATACCTTATTATATAAAGCAAAACGTCAGGGCTTCTCCGATTTCCAGGTGGCACGAGCCATCGGCATGGAAGGCGAGATGGAAGATGCCATCGTCACCATGCGGCAGTATCGCAAGCAGCGCGGTATTGTGCCTGTGGTGAAGCAGATTGACACCTTGGCTGCCGAGTATCCTGCCCAGACCAACTACCTGTACTTGACATACAGTGGCACGGAGAACGACGTACATTACTTGGGTGACCACAAATCTATTGTCGTGCTCGGTTCGGGTGCCTACCGCATCGGTTCCAGTGTAGAGTTCGACTGGTGCGGCGTGCAGGCATTGAAAACTATCAAAACCATACCAGCCCCCCTTAATCCCCCCCGTGGGGGGAAACCCGATGGTTACTTAAGCTCCCCCACGGGGGGAGTTGAGGGGGCCGGGGCCGGGTTCTACCGTTCCGTCATGATTAACTATAACCCTGAGACGGTATCGACTGACTACGACATGTGCGACCGCCTCTACTTCGACGAACTGACCTTCGAGCGTGTCATGGATATTCTCGACCTGGAGAACCCGCATGGAGTCATCGTTTCTACCGGAGGGCAGATACCCAATAACTTAGCTATGCGCTTGGACGAGCAACATGTACCCATCCTCGGCACCTCGGCCAAGAGCATTGACAACGCTGAAGACCGCGACAAATTCTCTGCCATGCTGGACCGCATCGGCGTGGACCAGCCCGAATGGAGCGCACTGACCAGCATGGAAGACATTAATGCCTTTGTGCAGAAAGTAGGTTTCCCCGTCTTGGTACGTCCTTCGTATGTTCTGAGCGGTGCCGCCATGAACGTCTGCTCCAACCAGGAGGAATTGGAACGCTTCCTGCAACTGGCGGCTAACGTCAGCCAGAAACACCCCGTAGTGGTGAGCCAGTTTATTGAACATGCTAAAGAAGTGGAGATGGATGCCGTGGCCCGCGACGGTGAAATCATTGCCTATGCCATCAGTGAACATATCGAGTTTGCCGGAGTACACTCAGGAGATGCCACCATTCAGTTCCCGCCTCAGAAACTTTACGTAGAGACCGTGCGCCGCATCAAACGCATCAGCCGCGAGATTGCCAGGGAATTGAAAATATCCGGTCCCTTCAACATACAATTCCTGGCAAGGGACAATGACATCAAGGTCATTGAGTGCAACCTGCGTGCTTCACGTTCCTTCCCCTTCGTGAGCAAGGTGTTGAAGATCAATCTTATCGAACTGGCCACCAAAATCATGTTGGGCATTCCTGTGGAGAAGCCGGACAAGAATCTGTTCGACCTCGACTACGTAGGTATCAAGGCCAGCCAGTTCAGCTTCAACCGCTTGCAGAAAGCCGACCCCGTGTTGGGTGTAGACATGGCTTCTACCGGTGAGGTAGGCTGTCTGGGTGACGACACCAACTGCGCCATCCTCAAAGCTATGCTGTCCGTAGGCCAACGCATACCGGAAAAGAACATCCTTCTCTCCACCGGCGGTCCCAAGCAAAAGGTTGAAATGCTCCAGGCTGCCCGCATGCTCCAGAAGAAAGGTTATAAACTCTTTGCTACGGGTGGTTCATCCAAGTTCCTCACCGAGAACGGCGTGGAGAACACCCGCGTCTACTGGCCCAGCGAAGAAGGTCAGCCTCAGGCACTCGACATGTTGCACCGCAAGGAGATAGACATGGTGGTAAATATTCCGAAGAACCTGACAGCAGGTGAATTGACCAACGGCTATAAGATACGCCGCGCGGCTATCGACTTGAACATCCCGCTTATCACCAATGCCCGTTTGGCCAGCGCCTTCATCAATGCTTTCTGCACCATGTCGGTAGACGACCTGCAGATTAAATCGTGGGCGGAATACAAATAAGAAGCGGACAAACTGATTTCTTTGATAATAGGCTGGCAGATGTCAGCCTATTATTTTTACATCATGCCAATTGCTTGTCAGCTTCATACCAAACACCGGACCCTTCTTCGTCGGACTTTTACAGTCTTATGTCAGGAAAGATGTTTCGTGCTTCTTATTTCTTTCATTTTCGTTTTACAAACCCGAAAAGAAGAGTTATATTTGCAAAATATAGAACATAAAATTGGGAGAGGAGGCATGGTAAGTACTATCCGGGGCACATTGTATGTCTTTATTTTGCTATTATTGGCAGCTTGTTCATCTACAAAATATGTTCCAGAAGGAGCCTATTTACTGGATGAAGTACGCATACGTACGGACAATGAAAATATAACCTCGTCCGATTTGTCCATGTACGTCCGTCAGAAACCCAACTCCAAATGGTTCAGCTTGATAAAGACCCAACTGTATGTCTACAACTGGTCCGGCCGTGACACTACCCGCTGGATAAACCGGATGTTGCGCCGCTTAGGCGATGCGCCGGTCATCTACAGTGAGCAGGAAACCGCCCGGACAACGGAAGAAATCACGAAGGCTGTCCGAAACATGGGATATATGGGAGCCACGGTAGAGCCTTTGCGTGAGGTAAACAAAAAAAAATTGAAGTTGACCTATCGGGTGCGTACAGGAAAGCCGTACAAGGTACGCACCTTGAGTTATGATATTCCCGATGCGAAAATCAACAGTTATATGCAGAAAGATTCTGCCAACACTCTGCTGTACGAAGGCATGTTTTTTGATGTCAACGTCTTGGATGCCGAACGCCAGCGCATTACTGCCAATCTGCTCAGAAACGGTTATTACAAATTCAACAAAGACTATCTGTTCTACACGGCTGATACGGTACGCAATACCTTTCTGGTAGATTTGACTTTACACTTGAATCAATACCGGCGTCAGCCGACGGATTCTTTAGGACCTCACCCGCAGTATCACATCCGGCATATATCTTTTATCACCGATTATAACATGCTTGAGGCATCTGCCGAGAATAGCATTCAGGTGAATGATTCGTTGCACTACCAGGGATACCCCATCTATTTTAAAGACAGACTTTACCTGCGTCCGCAAGTGTTGGTCAACAACTTGCATTTCGAACCAGGCGATTTGTATAATGACAGGTCTGTACAGAGAACTTATACCAATTTCGGTCGGCTTCAGGCTTTGAAATATACGAATATACGTTTTCTGGAAACTCAACAAAACGATTCAACAAGCCTTAATGCCTATGTGATGCTCACAAAAAACAAGCCACAATCCATATCGTTTGAAGTTGAGGGCACTAACTCTGCCGGCGATTTGGGAGCGGGAGCTTCAGTATCCTACAATCACCGCAACTTGTTCCGGGGCTCCGAAGCTTTTATGCTGAAATTGCGCGGAGCGTATGAGGCTGTTTCGGGGCTGCAAGGTACGGGATACAATCAGAACTACATTGAGTTAGGAGCGGAAACCTCCATTAATTTTCCCCGTTTCCTGTTTCCTTTCCTCTCCAGCAATTTCACCCGGCGTGTATCGGCCACAACAGAATTCGGTTTGCAATATAACTATCAAATGCGCCCGGAGTTTACACGCATTGTTGCTTCCGCCGGTTGGAGCTATAATTGGGGACTGACTCGGATGAGAGCCCAGCACCGGTTGGACCTGTTGGACATCAACTATCTGTATATGCCATGGATAGACCCTTCGTTCAAGAACCTTTACCTGGAACAGGAAGAGAACTATATTTTGAAATACAACTACGAAGACCGTTTGATTGTGCGGACAGGATACAGTTATACGTACAATAGTGCCGGTCGGGCTTTGATGAACAATGCCACTTTAGGCAATTCTTATACTATTCGTCTGAATTTTGAATCGGCAGGTAATGTGCTTTATGCTTTAGCCAAAGCAACGGGCATGAGAAAAAACTCCAACGGAGAATATGCCTTGTTGGGCATTCCATTTGCCCAATATGTGAAAGCCGATGTGGACTTTGCAAAAAATATAGTGATTGACAGCCGAAACTCTTTGGCATTCCACCTTGGAGCAGGCATTGCCGTGCCTTATGGAAATGCTTCGGTAGTGCCTTTCGAGAAACGCTATTTCTCGGGTGGAGCAAACAGCGTGCGGGGATGGTCTGTGCGCGATTTGGGACCGGGGTCTTTTCCGGGTGACAACAATTTCTTAAACCAGTCGGGTGATATTAAATTGGATGCCAGCATCGAATATCGTACACGCCTTTTCTGGAAATTCCGCGGAGCAGCTTTCATTGATGCCGGAAACATCTGGACATTGCGCGATTATGAAGAACAGCCTGGCGGTAAATTTGAATTCAATAAGTTTTATAAACAGATAGCCGTAGCGTACGGATTGGGGGTACGTCTTGATTTAGACTTCTTTGTCTTACGCTTTGATGGGGGCATGAAAGCTATTAATCCAGTTTACGAGAGCGGTCCTCTGCGCTATCCGATTATTCATCCAAACTTTAAAAGAGACTTTGCCTTTCATTTTGCCGTAGGCTATCCATTCTGATGATATATAAGAAGTCTGATTCTTCTATATTAGAACAAAATTCCTAATA
>DGYFI06202__coassemble_418_pt1 | contig 39372 bp, 42 predicted proteins | sample DGYFI06202__metabat2_high_PE_032 | metagenome-assembled genome bin DGYFI06202 | reverse complement strand
GAAAAACTTATAGAAATAACGGCAAGATTTAATGCCGAACAGAAAATCTCTCTCTATAAAAGAAGGGATGAATTGAAAGATATAATTATCCGAATTAAAACAGAAATTGCGCCGTATATGAAATCACGAGAAAAATCTTTTCGTAATTGGTTACCATATTTATTGTTTATATTCTCCGCATTTATTGTACTTGTGTTATTTATTCTATGGTGTATATACTACAGGTATAGTGAATCTATGATATTCTTCGGAAATAATAAAGTAATTATAACAAGCGGAATGTTGACCATTGCAGGTCTTTTTATAACCCTTGGCATACATTTTAATTCAAAAGATTCTATAGAAAAAAGAAGAATAAAAGCTCAATTGAAATGGGAGGCAAAGGATGAAAATATAAAATATAAGACTCTTCATGAGGATTTGTCTCGATATAATGCAGAACTAAGGTCTGTCGAAAACGAACTTAGTAATTAATAGTAAATAACTTGATGAACAATTTTATCTTGAAAGATTTGGCAACGTTTATGATAAGGAGAAAAAGTTTGTTATAAAAACAAAGTACAAAATAAACTATGGATAAATTATCCAAAGAACAACGCCATCGCAATATGGCAGCTATACACGGAAAGGATACCAAGCCTGAAATATTGGTACGGAAATTCCTTTTCAGCCGAGGCTTCCGCTATCGGCTCAATCACCCACGTCTGCCCGGTCATCCTGATTTGGTGCTGCGTAAATACCGCTCGGTCATCTTTGTGAACGGCTGTTTCTGGCATGGTCATGAGAATTGCAAATACTTCCGTCTGCCTAAGACCAACATTGAGTTTTGGCAAAAGAAAATTGAACGGAATAAGAAACGTGATAAAAAGGAGCAATGCCAACTCGCAGCTATGGGGTGGCATTGCATCACTATATGGGAATGTCAATTGAAACCTAAAATCCGGATGCAGACATTGGAATCATTGGCATACACCTTAAATCACATTTACCTTGAAGACCGTAAAGTCAAAACATACGAAATACCAGAAAGCGACAATAATCTTATGGCAGCAGAACCAGAACCTACATACGGAAAAACAAAACATCCATAAGATTTGCCAGATTTATTTATTCCGTACTTCTTTTCACCTCGGTACCCGTTACGTCCATCAGATGCTCATGTTGCTCCTTTACCGCCCGATACATCGAATAATACGCGAATGCTTCCTCCTTATATTTCATGCTGCTGAGTGAGGCTGCCACTGCCCATGCAAGAATGGCAATGGCAACAATTATCACATAACGAAGTTTGAAGTGATAGCCACGTATAAACAATCCATTGACATTGGGTGGCATGATAGTCAGAGGACACCTCAATTCATTAACTCTGGCAAGTATCTCATCCTGCCGTTCAAGAATTCTCTCCGTATTGGCTTCTATCTTCAAGCGATTCGTGTTGTAATCGCAAACATGAACATAGAGATAGTCTATCAGACTAAACTTCTGTTTGAGCAAATTTATCAGTTTGGGTATCCACTTAGAAAAAGGAACTTTGTCCGGCTGCTCTTTCCTCACAGATTTCTTTAATATCGACAAAGCATCGTTCCAGCAGTTACAGAAACTTTTTGCCACACTGTTGTAAACCGTCCGTTCGTCAACGGCTGATTGGGTAGTCTGTACATGATTTTGGGAAGTATCATTCAGCTTATTGACGGTTTCCTTCAATTCATTCACACTTTGACGCAAATTTGCGAGATTTGCGGCTATAACATCTTCTTTCATCATCTTCCACGTTTAAGGGGTTTATAAAAAGGTTCATTCTTTGGGCTGTTCTTGTCTTTTTCATCACGCCATCCAAGGCTGTTGCTTGTTCCTCCACCAGCACTGGAAATGATGGCCTGATGAGGTTGAAGTAACAGTTCCTCCGTTAAGTTACCCAATGTCGTGCAAAGGCTGTTAAAACTCAAGTCACGGTCAAGCGTGGAACCTGCCAAACTGATACCGCCTTGACTGAAAGAAACACCATGCACTTTGTCTGACGCTTGACTTCGGTTAAAACGGATGTCTATATTCCGAACTTTCAATGCAGACAGAAAGTCTTTCCATGTATGGGATTCTGCCAATGCATCCAAAGTTGCCTTCGGTGCAAGGTAAAGGCCATATTCTTCCGTCAGCGCACGGCATACTTTCGTGCTGCGTATTCTTTCGTTACTGTCCGGAATGAGGTTGCCGTCATTATCTATCCGATTAAACACCAAATGGCAATGGGGATGCTTGGTGTCATGGTGACGGGCTATGATATATTGTGTGTTGCGAATCCCCATCCGTTCCATCCATTTCCGGGCAATCTCCACCATGAGCGCATCCCCTTTCTCATCGTTTGGGAAACGAGCCGCATCTTGTGGTGAGAAGGCCAAAGAAACGTGCTTGACAGGACTTTTCACTTTTGGGCGCATGGATGCCTGTATCTGGAAAGAGTCCGCAATAGTCTTATTACTGACAGTACAAACGTAACCATCCGAAATCCGCCGTGTTTCATGTGAAGTTACAAGGTAGTAACTTCACATGAAACACGGCGGATTTCGGATGGTTACGTCGCAAATAAGAGATAAAAAAGGGCGTAAAAAAGGCATAGAGACCAAGAATCCCATAAATGCAAAAAGCGTGCAACTCATTGAGCTGCACGCTTTTGCTTGCGATTTGGTATGTATTTACTTATCGGAATCATTTGACTTCCTCAAAGTCCGCATCTTGTACATTGTCACCTTGTTTTCCTTGGTTATTGTTAGCTTGCTGGCCAGCATTACCCTGGGCACCGGCACTGCCTTGTGCACCGCTTTGAGCGTACATCTCAGCACTGGCAGCTTGGAAAGCTGTGTTCAGTTCTGACATTGCACTATCAATGGCTGCCAAATCTTGAGCCTTGTGGGCATCTTTCAGTTTCTGCAAAGCAGCTTCGATAGGAGCTTTCTTGTCAGCCGGGAGCTTATCACCCAAATCTTTCAGCTGATTTTCGGTTGTGAAGATCATGGAGTCTGCTTGATTCAGCTTGTCCACTTTCTCACGTTCTTTCTTATCAGCTTCAGCGTTGGCTGTAGCTTCAGCTTTCATGCGTTCGATTTCTTCCTTGCTCAAGCCGCTGGAAGCTTCGATTCGAATGGCTTGTTCCTTGCCTGTAGCCTTATCCTTGGCAGATACTTTCAAGATACCGTTGGCATCAATATCGAAGGTTACCTCAATCTGAGGAACACCACGGCGGGCAGGAGCGATACCCGTCAGGTTGAACTGACCGATGGACTTGTTTTGAGCAGCCATAGGACGCTCACCTTGCAATACGTGGATGGTTACTTCCGTCTGGTTGTCGGCAGCCGTCGAGAAGACTTCGCTCTTCTTGCACGGGATGGTTGTATTGGCGTCAATCAGCTTAGTCATGACACCACCCATGGTCTCAATACCCAGTGTCAGCGGAGTGACATCCAACAGCACGATGTTGCCCACACCGGCTTCCTTATTCAATACGGCACCCTGGATAGCAGCACCCACGGCTACTACTTCATCGGGGTTCACACCCTTGGAAGGCACCTTGCCGAAATAGTCCTGAACTAATTTCTGAACAGCGGGGATACGGGAAGAACCGCCCACCAAGATTACTTCATCAATATCAGAAGTGCTCAGACCTGCATCACTTACTGCTTTCTTACACGGTTCCAGACAAGCTTGAATCAAATCATGTGCCAATTGTTCGAATTTAGCACGAGTCAAAGTCTTAACCAAGTGCTTGGGAACGCCACCTACCGGCATGATATACGGCAGATTGATTTCTGTAGATGTAGAAGAGGACAATTCAATCTTGGCCTTTTCGGCTGCTTCTTTCAGACGCTGCATAGCCATCGGGTCGGTTGTCAGATCTGCACCTTCATCGTTCTTAAACTCCTGTACCAGCCAGTTGATGATAGCTTGGTCAAAGTCGTCACCACCCAAGTGAGTATCACCGTTGGTAGACAATACTTCGAACACGCCGCCACCGAATTCCAGGATAGAAATATCAAATGTACCACCACCCAGGTCGAACACAGCCACCTTCATGTCTTTGTTGGCTTTGTCGATACCGTAAGCCAGAGCTGCTGCCGTAGGTTCATTCACAATACGTTTTACATCCAAACCTGCAATCTGTCCGGCTTCTTTCGTTGCCTGGCGCTGAGAATCGGAGAAATAGGCAGGCACTGTGATAACAGCTTCTGTTACTTCCTGACCCAGATAATCTTCAGCTGTCTTCTTCATCTTCTGAAGAATCATGGCAGAGATTTCCTGCGGTGTGTAGTGACGTCCGTCAATGTCCACGCGGGGCATACCGTTGTCATTGACTACGGGATAAGGCACGCGTGATACCTCTTTCTGTACTTGTTGCCAATTTTCACCCATGAAACGCTTGATAGAATAAACCGTGCGTTTCGGGTTAGTGATGGCTTGACGTTTGGCGGGGTCACCCACTTTACGTTCACCACCATCTACAAATGCTACTACGGAAGGAGTCGTACGCTTGCCTTCGCTATTTGCAATCACTACAGGTTCGTTGCCTTCAAATACGGACACACATGAGTTTGTAGTTCCTAAGTCAATACCAATAATTTTTCCCATGACTGTTATTTTTTTATTTGTTATTATTCATTTTTATTCTGTCCACCTTACCGGCAGACGTTATGCATAAGACAAACGTCGTGCCAAAATATACATGGGAAAGATTTCATTATTCTTTTGGCAGAGTAACTGACAAACTGACATAAACGGCTCTTCGGGGGATAGCTTTCGGCTGTGTGGTAGGGCCGTTTCCTGCCTGTCGGTGAGCCGATGTCCTTTAAGCATCCTCCGGTTACTTTTACAATGTTGCCGATTTACGGTATTCGTTGGGTGACAATCCTGTGTTTCTTTTGAAAACGCGATTGAAATGTTGTGAGTACTGGAAGCCTAAGTCGTAGGCAATCTGCGAGACACTTTTCTCCGAACCAAGCAACATGTCTTTGGCCAGGTCCATAATTTTGGCTTGAATGTATTCCTGGGGACTTTTCCCGGTTTCCTTCTTAACCAAATCGCCGAAGTAGTTGGGCGAAAGAAACACGGCTTCTGCAAAATAACGTACGGTGGGGATGCCTGCAGTCTGCGTCTTCCCGCTCTGGAAATAGTCGTCGAGTAAATGCTCAAAACGTGTCAGTACGTCTTTATTGGCTTCCGTGCGGGTGACAAACTGACGGTTATAGAAGCGCATGCAATAATCCAGTAAGAGCTGTATGTTTCTGGAAATCAGTCTCCGGCTCAATTTGTCTATCGGGTGCGTCAATTCCATCCTGATTTTCGACAGGCAGTCTAATATAATTGTTTTTTCGTCATCCGACAAGTGAAGAGCCTCCCGCGAATCATAGGAAAAGAAAGAATAGCTTCTGATTTCCTGTCCCAGCGATGTGCCCTTGATGAGGTCCGGATGAAAGACTATGCCTTTCGCTTTAGGCTTTACCCCTTCCGGCATGTCTGTTTCCGTCACTTGTCCGGGGGCAAAACTGGTAATGGTTCCTTCCTGGTAATCATACGGCTGCCTGCCATAACGGATATCTCCGCATTTTGTCTCTTTCAGGAAAAGTGCATATACGCCATAGTTCACCGTGAAATGGGCAGGGAAACTGGTCGCTTGCGACAAGTCTATGACATTGACCAGCGGATGGAGTGTCTCAAGACCGAACAGCCGGTTATAATCATCCACCGTATTCAGTTTTATGATTCCTTCTTTCATATAATTACATAGGGATTAAGTCTGAGGCAAATGTACAAATTCTATCCATAACTTTCGCGTAAAAGACTTGGAATCTGTAAAAGAGGTATCATTTTCTGTAATGTTGTTACAAACTGTCACTTGCCGGCCCCGTCCTATCAGGAACAAGCCTGCCGGTTAGGGACGAATCTGTAAAAAGGATTGGTTCTTCTGTAATCTGGATACAACCGGAAAAGGACATTTCTTCTACTTTTGCAATCAAGAAATACAAGTAACAAACTTTTGTACGATTATGAATACAAACTTGAATTATGACATGTATGTCCCCACTCGCGTAATGTTCGGAGCAGGGATGTTGAACAAACTTAGCGAACAACCGATGCCGGGCACACGCGCCCTTATCATCATCTCCAACGGCAAGTCGACTCGTGCCAACGGCTATCTGGCCCGTACTGAGGAACAACTGCACCGGGCGGGCATAGAAACAACCGTGTTCGACGGCGTTTCGCCCAATCCCACCGTGGGCAATGTCAATGCAGGAGCACAGGCGGCCCGCGAGAACGGTTGCGACTTCCTGGTTGCCCTCGGAGGCGGCAGTGTGATGGATTGTGCCAAAGCCATTGCCATCATGGCCACTAACGAAGGTGAACTGTGGGATTACGTACCGGTCGGCTCGGGCAAAGGAACTCCCATTGCCGTAAAGCCGCTGCCTATCGTAGCCATCACCACTACGGCCGGCACCGGTTCGGAAACGGACAATTCGGGTGTTATCACCAAAGAAGACACGTTTGAAAAAGCCTTCGTAGGCGACGCTTCGCTCTACCCTGTGCTCTCCATCGTCGACCCGGAGCTTATGACCAGCGTACCTCCCACGTTTACAGCCTACCAGGGATTCGATGCCCTCTTCCACAGCACCGAAGGTTACATTGCCCGTGGTGCCAACCTGATGAGCGACATGTATGCACTGACTGCCATTGAGAACCTGGCCAAATATTTGCCCCGTGCCGTGCAGGAAGGAAAAGACCTGGAAGCCCGTACTCACGTGGCTTGGGGCAACACGCTGTCCGGTGTAGTAATGTGTCTGACGCTTATTACCAGCGAACATGCTTTGGAACATGCCCTCTCGGCTTATCACCCTGCTTTGCCTCATGGTGCGGGACTTATCATGATAAGCAAGGCTTATTATAAATACTTCATCGAACATCACGCTTGCGATGACCGTTTCATACGCATGGCGCAAGCCATGGGAATGCCTGAGGCTGACAAGCCCGAAGACTTTCTCACCGCCCTTGGTCGGCTGCAAGAGGCTTGTGGCGTGGCAGACCTGAAGATGTCCGACTATGGCATTACTCCTGCCGAGTTCGAGACGTTGATGCGCAACACCCGTGAGGTGATGGGAGTGATGTTCTCCAGCGATCGCATACAGATGTCTGATGAAGATATTGTGGAGGTGTACAGACAATCTTACCGATAATGACCATGCTGCAAATAGCTTAGCAGTAATGTTGCAGTAGCTTAGCAGCAGCCTTGCAATAGCTTAGCAGCAGCCTTAAAACAGATATGCAGGAAGGCTGCATAATATGGGCAATTGTCTTGCAATTGCACGTGCCTGTTAATCAACCTAATCAATCTGCTCTGCCGAACTGACAGCAACCGACATGCGGCCTGTTGTCCGGCAGAGTTTTTTTGTGTCCGGTGCCACAACTTCATCTTTCCGATTTTGTCATCTCCCAAACAAACCGTATCTTTGTCCGTCCTTTCTGACCGGGAAGAGTAGAACCGTTTTCATAAACCTAACGTATAAATATGTGGATACTCATCATAGCTTTGTTCGCCCTGGCTGTATTGGCCGCCCTGATGGGATGGATACGCAACCGGAAGCTGCAACAGAAAGTGGAACACGGAGAAATAGAACAACTGCCAGAAGTAAACCCCGTAGACATGGAATGCTGCGGACAGCACGAAGTGTGCGAGAAAGAAAGTCTGCTGGCAGCTGTGAGCAAGAAGATAGAGTATTACGACGATGAAGAGCTGGACCGTTACATCGGCACTCCGCCCGATGGCTATACGGCAGAGCAGGAAGACGAATTCCGCAACGTGTTCTACACCATGCGTGAGGAAGACGTGGCTGGGTGGGTGCGCAGCCTGCAACTGCGTGGTATCGCGTTGCCCGATGCTCTCAAAGACGAAGTGTTCCTCATTGTCGGCGAACGGAGGAACGGCAAACAATGACGAAGATTGTTATGGACTTACTGCAATATACATTCATTCAACATGCCCTTATCGGCAGCTTACTGGCCAGCATCGCCTGCGGACTGGTAGGGACATACATTGTCACCCGGCGGCTGGTATTTATCAGTGGCGGACTGACACACGCCTCGTTCGGAGGAATCGGGTTGGGACTTTACACGGGGTTGCCACCTATCCTGTCGGCAGCAGTGTTTGCCGTGCTTTCTGCATTCGGGGTAGAATGGCTGAGCAAACGCAAGGATATGCGTGAGGATTCGGCCATTGCTGTTTTCTGGGCTTTGGGCATGGCAGTGGGCGTGATGTTCACATTTCTTTCGCCCGGGTTTGCTCCCGACCTTTCGGCCTATCTGTTCGGCAATATTCTGACTATCACCCAAAGTGACTTGGCATTGCTGGGAAGTGTAGCGGCTGTGTTGGTCATCTTCTTTGCCCTGTTCATTCATCCGCTTACATATATGGCGTTCGACCCGGAATTTGCCCGTTCTCAAGGGCTGAATGTGCAGTTGTTGGAATATGTAATGATGATGTTCATTGCTCTTACTATCGTGGCCTGTCTGCGCATGGTGGGTATCGTACTTGTCATCTCACTGCTCACCATTCCGCAAATGACGGCCAATCTTTTTGTACACCGTTTCCATCACATCATTTGGCTGTCTGTCGGAATCGGTTATGTCAGTTGTCTCGGTGGATTGTATCTCTCATTCCGTGAGAATATTCCTTCGGGAGCATCTATCATATTCTTTTCTATAGTCATTTATGCCGTGTGCAAAGCAGTCAAAAGCCTGTGGATATACCGTCGGCAACGCCGGCTGCATGAGTAAGCCACGCCACAATAATCATTCAACAACAATAATATATTATGAAGGAAATCAAGATTCAATCATTAGAACAGATTCACGAGGCCGCCCGTCAATTCATCGAAGCCATGGGCGAAAATACGGTGTTCGCCTTTTACGGTAAGATGGGGGCGGGCAAAACGACCTTTATCAAGGCTGTGTGCGAGGAGCTTGGCGTGACAGATACGGTTACTTCGCCTACCTTTGCCATCGTCAACGAATATCGCTCCGACACGACGGGCGAACTGATTTACCACTTCGACTTCTACCGTATTAAAAAACTGGAAGAGGTGTATGACATGGGCTACGAAGACTATTTTTATTGTGGTGCCGTGTGTTTCATCGAGTGGCCGGAACTGATAGAAGAACTGCTGCCCGGCGATGCAGTGAAAGTAACCATCGAAGAGCGGGAAAGCGGCGAACGTCTCATCTGTGTGAAAGACCCCGAATAAAGATATGGCCAGCCAATACATCATACAAGGCATCTTTGCGCTGGCAGGCATTCTGTCTCTGCTGGCGGCATTGCTGGATTGGGATTGGTTCTTCACGGCACGCAACGCCCAGTTTGTGGTCCGCAACGTAGGACGTCGGCAGGCACGTTGGTTCTATGGAGTGCTGGGAGGGATACTTATTGGGATGGCGGCGTTTTTCTTTACGCACACAGGTAAAGGTTGAAGTCCTTCAGCGACGGGCGGCAAAGAAGTCCTTCATCAAAGCGGTGCATTCACTGGCCAGTACGCCGCTTGTAACCTCTGTCTTGGGGTGCAGAGCCTGAGGGGCGTAGCGGAGATAGCCGCGCTTCGCATCCTCTGCTCCGAAGACCAAGCGCTTCAGTTGTGACCATCCGATGGCTCCTGCACACATTACGCAGGGCTCTACGGTGACATAAAGCGTGCATTCGTTCAGATATTTGCCGCCCAAAGCGGAGGCTGCGGCTGTAATGGCCTGCATCTCGGCGTGGGCAGTGACGTCTGTCAGCGTCTCGGTAAGATTGTGGGCACGAGCAATAATGCGGTCTTTGCATACTACTATGGCACCTACCGGAACTTCGCCCTTTTCAGCGGCCCGGCGGGCTTCGGTCAGTGCTTGTCGCATGTAGAAAGTATCATCCATCTTCCTTTATCTTAGTTATCTCCGCATATCGTGTTCGCCAAACAAGGTGGGATAATCATCTTCCATATTCTTGTGAATGAAAGCCAGGATGGTCTCACGAAACCAGCGCGACTTGTTCGTTATCTTGTAGCGGGCAAGATAACGGTCCACTATACGCTGCTCTTCCTTGCTGAGAAGGCAAACAATACGGTGCTCGCGTTTGGGCTCAAGCGGAGTGGCTTTGGCGCAGGTTTTGTCTCTTTTTCTCATATTCTCTGCAAATTTACATCTACTTCGTTAAATACAAAACAGAAAAAGCCTATTTTTGCACGAAATTAAAGAAAACAGGCGATATGACAGCACCCAATATTCTCGGAAAGGCAGGCGAAGATGCTGCCGTGGACTATCTGGTTCGAAAGGGATATACCATACTTGACCGTAACTGGCGGAAGAACCGCCTCGAACTCGACATTATAGCCGCCAAAGACGGAACGCTGGTGTTTGTCGAAGTGAAAACTCGGCGCAACACTGAGTTCCGCCAGCCCTACGAGGCCGTGGATTGGAAGAAGATACGCCATATCGTGACTGCTGCCGACACCTATATCAAACTGCACGACTTTGAAGGACCGGTGCGTTTCGATATAATGACGGTGGTAGGACGCGAAAGCCATTTCGACATACAGCACATAGAGGATGCGTTTGACTCCCCTATTTTCTAAGAAGAACAGAAGATGAACATACAGAACAAAATACATCCGTTTCCCTTGATACGGCTGGATGAAACAGATTCTACTAACCGTTATCTTGCCCGCTTATGCGACCGCGAAGCCGTGGACGAATATACCACGGTAGTCACCGATTACCAGACTGCCGGACAAGGGCAACGGGGAAATACCTGGGAATCGGAACGCGGCTGCAACCTACTGTTCAGCTTTGTGCTTTACCCAGGCTTCCTGGAGGCACGACGCCAGTTCCTGCTGTCGCAGCTTACTGCCTTGGCTGTCGGTGAAGAGCTGGCACAGCGGGCAGAAGGCATCTGCATCAAGTGGCCTAACGATATTTATTGGCATGAGAAGAAAATATGCGGTCTGCTGATAGAGCACGAACTCGCTGGTACGCATATAGCCCGCAGTATAGCTGGTATTGGGGTGAACATCAACCAGGAGGTGTTCCTCGGTGATGCTCCTAATCCTGTATCGCTGAGACTTATCACTGGGCGGGAGTACGACCGGGAGGATATTTTGCGTGGAATCATCGCCCGCGTGCAAGATTACTACACTGCTTTACAGAGAGACACTCAAGGTAACGCTTTGGAAGGCGCTGCGGCAGACATTGCCCGGAAATATGACCGGGTACTTTTCAGACGTACGGGGCTACATCCTTATGAGGATGCGCGTGGACGCTTCAACGCACGCCTGCTCCGGGTGGAAGGAGACGGACGGATGGTGCTGCAGGATGAGACTGGAGAAGAACGGAGCTATCTGTTCAAGGAAGTGCAGTATCTCCTCTAAGACTGGTCGTATCATGAAATCTATCGACCGACAGATTCTTCGCATTGCCTTGCCCTCCATAGTAAGTAATATTACTGTGCCCCTGCTGGGATTGGTAGATGTGGCCATCGTGGGGCATCTGGGTAGTCCGGCTTACATAGGTGCTATAGCCGTGGGGGGATTGTTGTTCAACATCATCTATTGGATATTTGGCTTTCTGCGCATGGGTACCAGTGGCATGACATCGCAGGCTTACGGGCGACAGGATGCCGTCGAGACCTTCCGTCTGTTGGTGCGGGCCATAGGATTGGGCTTGTTAGTGGCGGTGGTGCTTATAGCCTTGCAAATACCTATCGTACATGGTGCTTTCTGTTTCATTCAACCCACAGAAGAGGTGCGCATACTGGCCGAGACCTACTTCCATATCTGTATCTGGGGAGCGCCTGCCATGTTGGGATTGTATGGCCTGACGGGTTGGTACATCGGCATGCAGAACTCGCGCATTCCCATGTTGGTAGCCATCGTGCAGAACGTGGTGAATATCGTTGCCAGTCTTGCCTTCGTCTATGGAGGCGGCATGAAGGTGGAAGGGGTGGCACTGGGTACGCTCACGGCACAATGGGCAGGCTTCCTTATGGGGTTGGGGTTGTGGGTGCACCGATATGGAAACCTGAGACGGTACGGACTGAAGGGCGTTTGGAAGCGTGAGGCCATGAAACGCTTCTTCGGCGTGAACCGCGACATCTTCCTGCGCACGCTTTGTTTAGTGACCGTGACGATGTTTTTCACTTCGGCTGGGGCGGAGCAAGGCGAGATTGTATTGGCTGTCAACACCCTGCTCATGCAACTATTTACTCTGTTTTCTTACGTCATGGATGGCTTTGCCTATGCGGGTGAGGCATTGAGCGGACGTTACGTCGGTGCACACGACCTGCTGACTTTCCGCCGGACTGTGCGGCGTCTCTTTGTCTGGGGAGTGGCCATGTCGGTGCTCTTTACCCTGACTTATGCAGGAGGTGGGCATGCTTTTCTGGAATTGCTAACGGACGAGGCGGCAGTGATTGCGGCATCGGACGAGTATTTCCCTTGGGCGCTGGCCATACCGATGGCAGGTATGGCGGCTTTCGTGTGGGATGGCGTGTTCATAGGTGCCACTGCTACCCGCGGGATGTTGCTGGCTATGGCACTGGCAGCTGCTGGTTTCTTTGCCCTCTACTACGGACTGCGGTCTGCTATGGGTAATCATGCACTCTGGCTGGCATTCAATGTCTACCTGTTGATGCGCGGATTGGTACAGACGGGGCTGGCACGTGGGGTGGAACGGAAAGCTTTTATATCTACTGATAAAACGTAAAATAAAAAAAAACAGCATTGTACGCTTGTGTTTGTCTTCGCTTTTCGCTAACTTGCGCCCGTTAATCCTAAAAACACGAGTAAGATGAAAGCTGTTAAATTATGGGGGCTTTCCGCATTGGCTATGGTGCTGGGAGCTTGCGGTGGAAACCAGTCTGCCGGTGAACTGACGTTAGACAATCTGCCAGTGGTCGCTACGATGGAGGCTGTCGGGCAAGATTCGGTATGCGTGTTACATCTTGACAAGTTGGGCAAAGATACTCTTACCATTGCCCTGAGCCAATATCTGGAAGACTTCCGCCTTGTCCGTCTGGATAACCGGGATGAGGCTTTGACGAGAGGAGGTGGTGTTTGCCTGGGCAACTACTTCATAACGGGAGGCGGGTCGAGAGAAGCCTGCCGCTTGTTTGACAAAGACGGGCGATTCCTCTTCCGGGTGGGCAATAACGGCCAGGGCCCCGGCGAGTACTGGGCTGTGTATGACAAGCAGATAGACGAGCAGAACCGACGCATCTACCTCATGCCTTGGAATGCCACCTCCCTGCTGGTCTACGACCTCGACACCGGTGCCTACCTTTCCTCCATCCCTCTGCCCACCATGGTGCCGAAGGGAGTGTTTACGGTAGATGCCGCCAAGCAAACGGTCATCGTGGGCATGCTTCCGTTCAACGACATCGAAGGGGCACGCGTGGTGTGGCAACAGGACTTTGAAGGCAATGTGCTGCAGGGCATTGATGCCACTCCCTACGCTGTGGTGCCCGACTTTAGTAACGAGGTGAGCAATATGGACAACATGGAAGGCACGTTCGATTTCTACCTCTTTACCTGGGTGACCCAAGCTGATACACTCTACCACTACATCGCCGAAGAAAATCGGCTGAAGCCTGTTTTCACTCTCAATATGCCGGGCGACCCCATCCAACATTATTACACTGAATTGCCTGACTGCTACCTGATGGATGTGACGTTGGAATGGGCACAAAACCAGTATGGAACCTACGTTTCCAAACGGGCAATCATCTTGGTGGACAAGCGCACAGGCAGGGGAGGCTTCGTGCAGTTTGTCAATGACAAGGTCGGCAACCTGCCTGTAGACAACGCAGCTTTCCTCTTCAACAACGGCTACTTCATGCAAAGCATCGAACCGGGCGAACTGGCCCTGCGCATTGATGAAGCTCTCTCAAGCCCCGGCGGACTCACACTCAAGCAGCAAGATGAACTGAAGTCGCTCCGTGCAAGCATCAACGAAGATGACAATACGTACCTTTTCGTGGGCAAACTGAAATAGGCATACACATAGCCAAGGCAGCCGCAGAGGGGACTGGCAACCCGATGGACTGCCTTTTTTTATGTCTGCATCCGGCCCCATCAGGCTTATCTGTGGAATAGCTTCTTATCTTGTTGATATATACTGGTTTATTTCTTATATATAACCAGTCTGCTTCTTATCCCTTAGAATGCCGCTTCTTATCCCTTAGAAAGAAGCCTCTTATACCTTGAACATTTCATTGTCGTCGGAAACCGGAACTTGTATCCGATGTTTTTCTACTCTTTGCACGAAGAAAGCTACTTTGGAGAAAGGATTTTCCAATAATACTTCTTATCTTTGCGCATACGAATAATCAACCGATTAATAATACATATAGTAATTATGGCAACAACACCCGAATTCAAGTATGCGCCCATGTTCCAATTGGGCAAAGACGACACGGAATACTACCTGTTGAGCAAGGAAGGCGTGTCGGTGAGCGAGTTTGAAGGCAAACCCATCCTGAAAGTCAGCCCCGAGGCTTTGACGATGTTGACCCATGCGGCTTTCCGTGATGTCAATTTCCTGTTGCGCCGTTCGCACAACGAACAGGTGGCGGCAATTCTGACCGATCCCGAAGCCAGTGAAAACGACAAGTATGTGGCTCTGACTTTCCTCCGCAACGCCGAAGTGGCCAGCAAGGGACAGTTGCCTTTCTGTCAGGATACCGGCACGGCCATCATCCACGGTGAGAAGGGCCAGCAGGTATGGACCGGGTTCTGCGACGAAGAAGCCCTGTCGAAAGGCGTGTACAAGACTTATACGGAAGAGAACCTGCGTTATTCGCAGAATGCTCCGCTCACGATGTATGATGAAGTGAACACGCGCTGCAACCTGCCTGCACAGATTGATATTGAGGCTACGGAAGGCGATGAGTATAAGTTCCTTTGCGTGGTAAAAGGCGGTGGCTCTGCCAACAAGACTTATTTCTATCAGGAAACAAAGGCCCGCATACAGAATCCGGGCACGCTTGTTCCTTTCCTTGTAGAAAAAATGAAGAGCCTGGGCACGGCGGCTTGTCCTCCTTACCACATCGCTTTCGTCATCGGTGGTACGTCGGCCGAAAAGAACCTGCTTACGGTGAAGCTGGCTTCTACACATTATTACGACAACCTGCCCACTACGGGCGACGAGACGGGTCGTGCTTTCCGTGATGTGGAGCTGGAAAAGCAGTTGCTGGAAGAGGCGCACAAGATTGGTTTCGGTGCCCAGTTTGGTGGAAAGGCTTTCGCTCACGATGTGCGCGTTATCCGTCTGCCGCGCCACGGCGCTTCTTGTCCGATAGGATTGGGAGTAAGCTGCTCGGCCGACCGCAATATCAAGGCTAAAATCAACAAAGACGGTATCTGGATTGAGAAGCTGGACGATAATCCCGGCGAACTGATTCCCGCCGAACTGCGCAATGCAGGCGAAGGTGGTGCCGTGCGTATCGACCTGAACCAGCCGATGAGCGAAATCTGTAAGATTCTCTCGCAGTATCCCGTTGCTACGCGTGTCAGCCTGAACGGTACCATCATCGTGGCCCGCGACATTGCTCATGCCAAACTGAAAGCGCGTCTGGACGCCGGTGAGGACTTGCCTCAGTACTTCAAGGATCACCCCGTACTTTATGCCGGTCCTGCCAAGACGCCTGCCGGTATGCCTTGCGGCTCCATGGGCCCGACGACTGCCAACCGTATGGACCCCTACGTAGACGAGTTCCAGGATCATGGCGGTTCGATGGTGATGATTGCCAAGGGCAACCGCACGCAAGTGGTGACCGATGCATGCCAGAAGCACGGTGGATTCTACTTGGGTAGCATCGGAGGTCCGGCAGCGGTTCTTTCGATGAACAGCATCAAGAGCATTGAATGCGTCGAATATCCTGAACTGGGCATGGAGGCTATCTGGAAGATTGATGTAGTAGACTTCCCAGCTTTCATTCTGGTGGATGACAAGGGCAATGACTTCTTTAAACAGCTAAAGCCTTGGAATTGCAAAAAATGATTTCCTAATCCATTGTATTTACAGGTGTGTCAAGACAAATACCGTCCGGTGGGCTTCCCGGTGCAACCTGCTTAACAACGGGTGAGGTTTGCCTGAAGTTCGGATTTGTCAGTTGAACACGATTATTCTTCTTTGTCCTGACCAGGACGTTTGAGGGGGTGGCAAAATGCAAAGTAACTTTTCATTTTGACGCCCCCTTATGTATGTTCGTATTAAGATTTTGTGTGATATGAATTCATTCAGCGACATATTATTGGCATGGTATCGTGACAACAGGCGTGCATTGCCTTGGCGTGAGGTGAAAGACCCTTACCTGATATGGGTATCCGAAATAATCCTGCAACAGACACGGGTAGCACAGGGCTATGATTATTATGCGCGTTTCGTGCAACGTTTCCCGGATGTGAAGTCTCTGGCAGAAGCCGACGGAGATGAAGTGATGCGGTATTGGCAGGGGTTGGGGTATTATTCGCGGGCTCGTAACCTGCATGAAGCTGCCCGGAACCTTCAGGATGGTGTCTTTCCTGACACCTACGAAGGGGTGCGGTCAATGAAGGGGGTGGGAGACTATACGGCGGCGGCTATCTGTTCTTTTGCCTACGGTATGCCTTATGCAGTGGTGGATGGCAATGTCTATCGTGTGTTGTCACGTTATTTCGGCATAGATACTCCCATTGATTCTACGGCAGGGAAAAAAACTTTTTCTGCTCTGGCACAGGAAGTGATGGACAAAAAACGCCCCGGCGATTATAACCAGGCAATTATGGATTTCGGTGCCTTGGTGTGTACGCCTCAGTCGCCCCAATGCCTTTTTTGTCCATTGGCAGAAAGTTGTGCGGCATTGGCTTCGGGACAGGTATCCGCCTTGCCGGTGAAGCAGCATAAAACTAAGCAGACAGATCGCTATTTCAATTATCTGTTGGTCGTTTTAGGAAGAGAAGATACTTTGATTCGCAAGCGGACGGGAGACGACATCTGGAAGAATCTTTTTGAACTCCCGCTGTTGGAAACCTCTAAAGACATGAGTGTGGAAGAATTTTTAGCTTCCGATATACTGGCAGACTTTTTGCAAGGTCATGCCGAAGCCGTAATAAGGCCTTTGGCTCGCGATGTAAAGCATGTCTTATCTCACCGCATCATTCATGCCCATTTTTATGAAGTGGTTTTGCCGGAAGGGACAGAAACATTTGCTGGCTATCAGCGTGTACGGCTGGTCGACTTAGAACGCTATGCCTTCCCGCGTCTTTTGCATGCCTTCTTGGAAAAACTTCTTAAAAACGGGGATGATTCTTGCAAGATGTAGATATTCTCGTTAAATTTGGCACGATATTTTAGATAATTATGGGAATAAACAAAGTAATACTGGTAGGTAATGTGGGGCAGGAGCCTAAAGTTACTTATTATGAGGGTGGAAGCTGTGTGGCGCAGTTGTCATTGGCAACCACGGAAAAGGGCTATACTTTGCAGAGCGGCATTCAGGTGCCGGACCGTACAGAATGGCATAACCTTATTTTCAGAAACCGTTTGGGAGAGGTAGTGGAAAAGTATGTGCACAAAGGTGACAAGCTCTATGTGGAAGGTAAAATCCGTACTCGCTCGTATGATGACCAGGCGGGTGCCAAACGCTATGTGACGGAGATTTTCGTAGACGTAATGGAGATGCTTTCGCCGAAACCGGTCTCTCCCCAGCAGGGAGCGGGAATGGCTGTGCCGCCTGTGCAGGCTGCGGCAAAACCACAGAACAGCACACCGGTGCAAGAGAATTTGACGGACGACCTGCCGTTCTGATTGTTTAACTAAAACGAATATCTTTGGACTCGGATTCTTACTTATGTCTGGTGGCAGATTTCCTGGGAGGATTCTCTGTCACCGCCCCTTCACCGTCGGCCATGTGTGCCGTGATTCTGGCAGGCTTACTCCTGCTTGTGTCAGCCTTTGCATCTGCTTCGGAAACGGCATTTTTCTCATTGTCTCCATCTGAATTGGCATCTGTGGCCGAGCGGAAACACGCCTCCGATGCGCGCATAGCCAAATTGCTTGACGATACCGAACGTCTGCTGGCCACTCTGCTCATCACGAATAATGTGGCCAATGTGGCTGTTATTCTACTCTGCAATTTCTTTTTCGTGGACGTGTTCCATTTCTTCATTCCTGCGGCTCAGTTTGGGGTGCTGATGGTGGTTCTCTGCGTGCTCATTCTTTTGTTGGGCGAGATTATTCCTAAAATGTTTTCTGCTCAGAAGGCTTTGGCTTTCTGCCGTTTTGCTTCACCGGGAGTCGAAGTGTGCCGTTCGGTTTTCTATCCGTTTGCATCGCTTATGGTGCGGTGTTCTTCGCTGATGGACAAGTGGCTTATGCGCAGGAAAGGGCGTACAGGCTTGTCGGTTGACGAACTTTCTCATGCGCTGGAGCTGACTGATAAAACGGAACTGAAAGAAGAAAATAATCTGCTGGAAGGTATTATCCGCTTTGGCGAGGAGACAGCCAAGGAAATTATGACCTCTCGTCTGGATATGGTAGATTTGGAGATACGTACACCTTTTAAGGATGTATTGAAATGTATTGTGGAGAATGTCTATTCGCGCATACCTGTTTATTCAGAGACGAGAGATAATATCAAAGGAATTCTGTACATCAAAGACTTGCTACCGCATCTTTCCAAAGGCGATGGTTTTCGTTGGCAGTCGCTTATCCGCCCGGCCTATTTTGTGCCCGAAACCAAGATGATTGATGAACTGTTGCGCGATTTTCAGGCCAATAAGATACATATCGCTATCGTGGTGGATGAATTCGGAGGCACTTCGGGGTTGGTAACCATGGAAGATATCATAGAAGAAATTGTAGGCGAGATTCGTGATGAGTACGATGATGAAGAGCGTACTTATGCCCGTCTTGACGAACATACGTGGGTGTTCGAAGCCAAGACACAGTTAATCGATTTCTATAAGATTACGAAGATAGAAGAAGGAACATTCGACGAAGTGGCGGGCGATGCCGATACCTTGGCTGGATTGGTACTGGAACTGAAAGGGGAATTTCCTGCCCGGCATGAAAAGCTGACATGGGACCGTTATGAGTTCGAAGTGCTTGAATTGGACAACCGTCGTATTTTAAAAGTAAAATTCACCATTTGCGAAAGTCCTGTTACTTTGGCAGATGAGGATAAATCTGAATAATTTGTATTTATGGCTTTGTTTTGGCAGCATCAGGAGCCTGGCTGGCGTTGGGGCGTTTGGAAAATGGAGGAAACTTATGAGGAGTTGTGTGCTTTGTTGCCTCATGCCGTGGTGATGCAGGCCGAGCAGTCTTTCTCATCTCTTCACCGAAGGCAGGAATGGCTGTCGGTACGGGCTTTGCTGGCACAATGTGCCGGTAGTGGTGTGCAGATTGGTTACCTTCCTTCGGGAAAGCCATATCTGAATGATGACTCTGCCTTTATCAGTATTTCACATACACGCGGGTATGTTGCTGTCATGCTGGGGGAGAAGCCGCTGGGTATTGACATTGAGCAATATGGAGCACGGGTACATAAGGTGGCTTCCCGGTTTATGAGAGAGGATGAAAGGGCCGGTACCTGGCAGGAAGACGATACATGGGGATTGCTGTTGCATTGGTCTGCCAAAGAGGCAATGTTTAAGTGTTTGGGCGAGCAGGAGGTGGACTTTCGGGAGCATTTGCGTATTCTTCCTTTTGAAATCAAGGAGAAGGGAGAGTTTCTGGCCCATGAGTGTAAGACGGCTGCATGTCATGGCTTCCGGGGGTATTACTGGCTGCATGCCGATTTTGTGCTGACAGCCGTGACGTTTCTGTGATGTTGAATGCCGTGTCTACAATATAGAACATAAAACGATGATTGAATTGCAAGACTTAGCGGTGGGATACCGGTCGAGGCGTGGCATCAAGGTGGTGGCCGATGCCATTAACGGTACGATATGTCGCGGTGAACTGACGTGTCTGTTGGGAACCAATGGAGTAGGGAAGTCCACTCTGTTGCGTACCCTTTCTGCTTTCCAACCTAAGTTGGGTGGAGGTATATATATAAATGGTAAAGAACTGGACGAATATACCGGCAGGCAATTGGCACGGTTTATCGGCGTGGTGCTGACGGAGCGTCCCGAAGTACATAATCTTTCTGTAAGTGATTTGATAGGTCTGGGGCGCAGTCCATACACCGGTTTTTGGGGCGGTTTGGATGAGGTAGACCGTGAGGTTGTGCAGAAAGCTGTCGCGTTGGTGGGCATAGAAGGTCTGATGGGGCGGATGACAGATATGCTGAGTGATGGAGAACGACAAAAGGTGATGATTGCAAAGGCTCTGGCTCAGGAAACGCCCATTATTCTGCTGGATGAGCCTACTGCCTTCCTTGACTTTCCCAGCAAAGTGGAAATCATGCAACTGCTTCATCGACTCAGCAGGCAGATGCAGAAGACTGTTTTTCTTTCCACGCACGATTTGGATCTTGCCTTGCAATTAGCGGATAAGGTATGGTTGATGGGTGAGGGAGGCAGTTTGGCAGTGGGAACGCCCGAAGATTTGGCACTGGACGGTGTCTTGGCGAAATTCTTTCTCCGCAAGGGCATTGCTTTTGACGGGCAGGCCGGGTCGTTTCGTGTGGCAAATGAATGTACGTGCAAGATACGGCTTTGTGGGACAAACCCACGGGTGGCGATGGTAAAAAAAGCACTTCGCCGCAACGGCATAGAAGCCGGCGACGAAGTGCAGTCAGATACTTGTATTGAAGTGGATGAAGAACATTATCTTCTTAACCGTCCGGGACAACCCCTGCAGACCGCATCGACGGTAGAAGAACTGTTGCAACTTCTGGCTATTTCTTCTTTATAATACTGTTTACTACACGGATAGACGACACCAGTTTGTTGGTAGAAGTAAACACATCTACGTTCCACACATGCGATGAGCGCCCCTTGTGCACAATGGTGCCTACGGCCCGTACCGTATCGCCTTCGTGTGCCGAAGATATGTGGTTGCCGCTTACTTGCATTCCCACAACGATTTCGTCCGGCTTGCAGGTAATCATGGAGCCTAACCCGGCGACCGTTTCGGCCAATGCCAGTGTAGCTCCTCCATGCAGGATGCCGAAGGGCTGGCGCGTGCGTTGGTCTACGGGCATGGTGGCTTCGATACGGTCTTCTGCGGCGTAAGTGTATTGAATGCCCAGATTGCCCATCAGAGCGTATTTGCCGCGTTCGTTCAGCAAATCCAAGGGGATTTCAGAAGCATGCACCTCGGATAAGATGGCTTTCTCGACAGCCAAAGCTACGCCGTCTTCTTCGTTGGAAGCTGTCACATAGTCGGCACAGACTTTCACGGAATCGGGCGCGTGTCCCATGGCGATACCTAAACCTGCCGTCTGCAGCATGGTTACGTCTGCCACTCCGTCGCCGATGGCAATCGTCTCTTCGCGTGAGATGCCCAGCATGTCCAGCAAGACTCCCATTGTATTGGCTTTGTCTATGCCGCAAGGCACAGCTTCCAGGTAGAACGGTTCGGAGGGGAACACGTCCAATGTGCCCGCCAGGCGTTTCTTCCAGTGGTTTTCCAATCCAGCCAGGGCTTCATAGTCGTCGCTTACCAGCATCACCTTGCAGGGAGAGAAGTCGATGGCTGTGGAAAACTCCTCTTCCCTGATGATTTTCAAGTTGTTTAACTTGGCTTCCTGTTGGATGTGCGGATTGTCCGGATTGCTGGCCAGGATGGTATCATCGTGGTAAGTGAAGATGTCGAAGCTGTTCTTTCTCGCTTTCTTTTCCAGATAGGGAATCAATTCCGGGTTGATGCGACGTTCGAAAACGATTTCTCCGTTTTCTGCCTTGATGATTTGGCAACCGTTGTATGAGATGACAAATCCGCCATAGTTGCCCAGTTCCAAGGCTTTGGCCAGCGGAATGATTCCGTAAGTCGGTCTGCCTGAGGCCAAGACAATCCTGACTCCCGTTTGTTGTACTTTCAGCAAGGCACTTAGGGTGCGTTTGCTGATTTGGCATTCGTTGTTGAGCAATGTCCCGTCTACGTCCAGGACTAATAGTTTGTACTTCATGGCCGATAGGATTTTGATTGGAGTACAAATATAGTCATTTCTTTGAGAAAGGCACAAAGAAAGTGGGCAAAAGTTTGTTATATTTGGCACTATAGACAAAGACAGCCCGACTGCGGCTGCTCCTTATAGCTAAGGAGGCGGCTTCATGGCGCTTGGCAGTGCGCTTCTAATCGCTAAGAAAAAACGTGCCGGTGAGGTGTCGTTAACCTTTCAGAATGAGCTGCTTATCGGAGGTCTGCTCCCCACATCATTTTGTTGCGCAGTGTGTCGAAGAAGCGGTGATTAAAGCGTTTCACTACCTTGATGGTGTAGTCGGCCTTCGAAATGGTGAGCCGTGTGTTTTCCTGACACGACTCGCTGCGTCCGTCGATAGCCACGAGGAAGTTATGGCTTCGGCTCTCCACGTCCAGCGTGATTTCCCGGTCATCGCAGATGACGATGGGGCGCATGTTGAGGCTGTGCGGCGCTACGGGAGTCAGGGCAATGGTTTTGCTGTCTGGTGCTATGATGGGTCCGCCTACACTGAGAGAGTAGGCCGTAGAACCGGTAGGGGTGGCCACTATCAGCCCATCGGCCTGATACGTCGTGAGCAGCGAACCGTTTACGGTGGCGCGGATGCTTATCATCGACGAACTGTCCCGTTTCAGCACGGCAATTTCGTTGAGGGCATAAGGGGCTTTCTGCAGGTGCGGGTTGTTGCATTTCAGTTGCAGCACGCTTCGCTCTTCGGTGCGGAAACGGTGCTCGTATATCTCGTTGAAGGTTGTTTCCATTTCTTCCGGTGAGATGTCGGCCAGAAAGCCCAGACGGCCTGTGTTGATACCCAGGATGGGAATGCCTTTTCTGCCCACGTGGCTGGCGGCTTTCAGGAAAGTGCCGTCGCCTCCCAGACTGATGACCATGTCGGCTTGGAAATCGTCGTTGTCAAACAAATCTGCATGCGGAATCTGCAAATGGGCATCTTTGCACAAAAACTCGTAGAAGTCGCGGCTGATACAGAGTTGAGCCTGGTGCTGCTCCAGCAAGCGGAACAATTGTTCTGCATGCAACGACTTCTTGGCTTGGTAAGTGTTACCGAATAAGGCAAATCTCATATCATTTTCTTTTTTTACGGGATGCAAAGATGGCATTTTTTTTGTAGAATGCACCAAGGTATTGCTATTATTTGTATTTTTGCCCCCGAACTATAACGTAGGATTATGACAAAATTGAGTGTAAACATCAACAAGGTGGCCACGCTGCGCAACGCGCGGGGTGGGAATGTGCCTGATGTGCTGAAGGTTGCACAGGATTGCGAAAACTTTGGCGCGGATGGTATAACGGTGCATCCCCGTCCTGACGAACGGCATATTCGCCGGAGTGACGTCTATGCCCTGCGCCCCTTGCTTCGTACGGAGTTTAACATCGAGGGATATCCCTCACGCGAATTTATAGATTTGGTGTTGCAGGTGAAACCTCATCAGGTAACGCTGGTGCCGGACAGCCCTACACAACTCACCTCTAATGCCGGGTGGGATACGAAAGCGCATTTCACCTTCTTGAGCGAGGTGCTCGATGCGTTCAACAATGCGGGCATCCGTACTTCCGTTTTTGTTTCTACCGATGCGGAGATGATAGAGTATGCTGCCAAGGCCGGTGCAGACCGCGTGGAACTCTACACGGAACCTTATGCCTCTGCCTATGCCGGTAACCGGGAGGCAGCGGTAGCCCCTTTTGTGGAGGCTGGTAAGGTGGCGCGCAATTTGGGGCTTGGCCTGAATGCCGGGCACGACCTGAACCTGGAGAATTTGAATTATTTTTATCAGAATATTCCTTGGCTGGATGAAGTGTCGATAGGACATGCACTGATTTGCGATGCCTTGTATTTAGGACTGGAACGCACCATTCAGGAATATAAAAACTGCCTTCGTTAAATGAATTTTATGGAAGCAATGACGATGCTGTTGGCTCAGGCAGCTACTTCGCTGAGCGATACAATTGCCGGAGCCAATCCGGTGCTTACGCCGGTGGAAGCTGCCGGAGAAATGAATCTGTGGGATATGGCCGTGAAGGGCGGCTGGATTATGATTGTGCTGGCTGTGATGTCGCTGATAGGTTTCTATATCCTTTTCGAGCGCAATTATGTTATCCGCAAGGCCGGGAAGGAAGACCCGATGTTTATGGATAAGATAAAAGACTACATCCTGGGAGGGGAAATCAAGGCTGCCATATCCTATTGCCGCAGTGTCAATACTCCCTCGGCCCGCATGATTGAGAAGGGAATCACCCGTCTGGGGCGCCCTGTGAATGATGTGCAGGCTGCTATAGAGAATGTGGGTAACATTGAGGTGGCCAAACTGGAAAAAGGGCTGACCATCATGGCTACGATTGCCGGAGGAGCACCGATGCTGGGATTCCTGGGTACGGTGACCGGTATGGTACGCGCCTTCTTCGAAATGGCCAATGCCGGAAATAACATAGACATCACTCTTCTTTCGGGAGGTATTTATGAAGCGATGATAACAACCGTGGGGGGACTGATTGTCGGCATTATTATGATGTTTGCCTATAACTATCTGGTGACTTTGGTGGACGGGGTGGTCAACAAGATGGAGGCTAAGACTATGGCCTTTATGGATTTGCTGAATGAACCCGCCAATTAAATATGAACGAACCTAAACAGATGAACTTGTGTTAAAACGTAGAGCTAAAATATCACCTACCTTCAGCATGGCGTCCATGACGGACCTCATCTTTCTGTTGCTGATATTTTTCATGATTACTTCGACGGTGGTGTCGCCCAATGCCATCAAGGTGTTGCTTCCCCAAGGCAAAGAGCAGACCTCTGCCAAACCTTTGACGCGGGTTATCATCGACAAGGAGTTGAACTATTATGCAGCTTTCGGCAATGACCGCGAGCAGCCCGTTACACTGGACGAACTGCCGGGGTTCCTGCAATCGTGTGCCGAACGCGAGCCGGAGATGTATGTGGCTCTTTATGCCGATGTGTCAGTGCCATACGGCGAAATTGTGAAGGTGCTGAATATTGCCAATGAGAATCATTTCAAGATGGTGCTGGCTACACGTCCACCCGACAGTACTGATAATGAATAACTCTTTTGCCTGATTCATCATGACGGATGCGAAAAAGAAAGGAAAATATATAGGTATCATCGGCGCAGTGGTGGTGCACATCGGTGTGATAGCCTTTTTGCTGGTCGTTACCTTCGCTTTGCCTGAACCTCAGGAAGAAAGCGGTGTGCCCGTCATGCTGGGAGATGCTCCGCAATCTTCCGGATGGGCAGACCCGTCGCTGGTAGAAGTGGAAACCATGCCAGACGAACCTACCATCCCTCAGGAAACCGCAGAACAGGAACTTCTTACGCAAGACATGGAGGAGACGGTTTCGCTGACTCCGGAAAATAAATCGCCCGAAGAAGTGAAGAAGCCCGAGAAAACAGAGGCGGAAAAAGCCGAAGAAGCCCGCCGGCTGGCTGAAGCCCGTGCCGAACAGCAACGTCGTGAGGCCGAAGAGGCTGCACGCCAGAAAGTGGCAGGAGCTTTCGGAAAAGGGGCCAAAATGGGAAGCCGGGGAAACGCAGAAACCGGCGATGGCTTGCAGGGAAGTCCTCAGGGCAATGCACCGGAGGGCGCTTCAACGGGAATAGGTGGCTATGGAGAGTTCGATTTAGGAGGACGTTCCATCGGTGCGGGAGGCTTGCCACGGCCGGTGTATAACGTGCAGGACGAAGGGCGTGTGGTGGTGACCATTACCGTCAACCCGGCGGGATACGTCATTGCTACTTCTATCAACAAGCGGACCAATACTGTCAACCCGGCCTTGCGCAAAGCAGCGGAAGATGCGGCTCGTAAGGCTCGGTTTAACGCAGTAGAAGGACTGAACAACCAAGTGGGAACAATTACATATTACTTTAATCTAAAATAAAAGAGGAGACTTAATTTATGGGTACAGTTTATGTTTTCTTTGCCGATGGCTTTGAAGAAATGGAGGCTTTTGCAGCTGTAGATATTTTGAAACGTGCCGGTGTAAAGGTGCAGATGGTAACCGTGACCGACGACGAGATAGTAAGGGGCGCTCATGGTGTGCCTGTGCTGTGCGATAAGAACTTTGCCAACTGCGATTTCTTCGATGCTGAGATGTTGGTTCTGCCTGGTGGGCTGCCTGGTGCCACGACGTTGTCCGAACATGCCGATTTGGGCAAGTTGCTGGTGCGTTTTGCTGATGCCGGCAAGAATATTGCCGCTATTTGCGCCGCTCCCATGGCATTGGGCAAGTTGGGCCTGCTGAAAGGCAAAAAGGCCACGTGCTATCCGGGTTTTGACAAATACCTGGAGGGTGCGGAGTATACCGGCAACATGGTAGAGAAAGACGGCAATATCATTACCGGCAAGGGACCGGGAGCCTGCATGAAGTTTGCTTTGGCTTTGGTAGAGCATTTGTGTGGCAAAGAAAAAGTTAAAGAACTGGAGGAGGCTATGTGCCTGCGTTAAAATCTGTATAATGATGGAATATGTGCTGATTGTAGCCGGAGGCAAAGGTTTGCGTATGGGGGCAGATATACCCAAGCAGTTCCTTCCCGTTGGAGGGAAACCGGTGCTGATGCGTACACTGGAAGCATTCTATGCCTACAATCAGGACATGCGAATCATATTGGTACTCCCGCATGGCCAGCAGGATTATTGGAAAAGGCTGTGCGGGGAGTACCGTTTTGATATACCTCATAGCATTGCCGATGGAGGGGAAACCCGTTTCCACTCCGTGCGCAATGGCTTGGCACTGGTAGATGAGCCGGGGCTGGTGGGGGTGCATGACGGTGTCCGTCCGTTTGTGTCGCAAGAAGTCATTGCTCGTTGCTATGCATTGGCTGCTACGGAACTTGCTGTTGTTCCTGTGGTAAAAGTGGTGGAAACTGTCCGTCGGCTGACCGATGCGGGAAGCATTACCGTCAACCGGGATGAATACCGCCTGGTACAAACTCCTCAGGTCTTTGACGGAGAAGTATTGAAGCAGGCATACAGCCAGCCTTATACCTCGGCCTTTACCGATGATGCCTCTGTGGTGGAGGCGTGGGGCGTTCCTGTCACATTAACGGAAGGCAACCGCGAAAATATCAAGATTACCACACCGTTTGACCTTAAAGTGGCTGCTGCCCTCTTGTAACTCCATGTTCGACCTTTCCACGAGTGATATAAAATATCTGACGGGGGTAGGGCCGCAACGGGCTGCCTTGCTCAACAAGGAATTGGGCATCTACTCCATGTACGACCTGCTTTGTTATTATCCTTATAAGTACGTTGACCGAAGCCGTATCTATACCATTCGTGAGATAGACGGTTCGATGCCTTATATCCAGCTGAAAGGAGAAATCCTGGGCACGGAGCTGACCGGTGAGGGACGTGGACGGCGGCTGATAGCCCATTTCTCGGATGGTACAGGCATCGTGGATCTGGTGTGGTTTCAAGGAATTAAATATGTGGTGGGTAAATATAAGGTGCACAAGGAGTACATTGTCTTTGGCAAGCCGGCTCCTTTCAACGGGCGTTTCAATATAGCTCATCCGGATATTGACGAGGTGTCAGAGCTGAAACTTTCGACCATGGGCATGCAGCCTTATTACAATACGACGGAACGGATGAAGCGCAGCTTTCTGAACTCGCGCGCCATAGAGCAGATGATGGCTACCCTTTTGGCTCAGATTTCAGAACCGTTGCCCGAGACACTGTCGCCCGCCATCTTGGCAGAGAATCATTTGATGCCCATTACCGATGCCCTGCGTAACATCCATTTCCCTGCCAATGCCGACTTGCTGCGCAAGGCCCAATACAGACTGAAGTTTGAGGAGTTGTTTTATGTGCAGCTCAACATCCTGCGCTACGCCCGCGACCGGCAACGGCGTTATCGGGGATATGTCTTTGGAAAGGTGGGCGAGATATTCAATACCTTCTATTCCCAACATCTTCCTTTTGAATTGACAAATGCCCAAAAGCGTGTACTAAAAGAAATTCGTCGCGACTTAGGCTCCGGGCGTCAGATGAACCGCCTGCTGCAGGGCGACGTGGGAAGCGGCAAGACGTTGGTGGCCCTGATGAGTATGCTGATTGCCTTGGACAATGGCTATCAGGCTTGCCTCATGGCGCCTACCGAAATCTTGGCTAACCAGCATTATGATACCATCTGTCATTTCCTGCAAGGTATGGATATTCGGGTAGAGTTGCTGACCGGTTCTGTCAAAGGCAAACGGAGGGAGGCTATCCTTGCCGGTTTGTTGGCTGGCGAGGTGCATATCCTGATAGGGACCCATGCGCTGATAGAAGACACCGTGCTTTTTGCTTCGCTGGGGTTGGCTGTGATTGATGAGCAGCACCGTTTTGGTGTGGCACAACGTTCGCGCCTCTGGACCAAGAACGAACGGCCACCTCATGTGCTGGTGATGACTGCCACACCCATTCCCCGCACATTGGCCATGACGCTCTATGGCGATTTGGATGTGTCTGTCATCGATGAGCTTCCGCCCGGCCGCAAGCCCATAGCTACCATCCATCAGTTCGACAATCATCGTGAAAGCCTGTATCGCTCCATCCGCAAGCAGATAGACGAGGGGCGTCAGGTGTACATCGTCTATCCATTGGTGAAGGAGAGCGAGAAAGTGGATTTGAAAAACGTGGAGGAAGGCTATGAACGCATTTGTGCTGCCTTTCCCGATTGTAAGGTGTGCAAAGTGCACGGTCAGATGAAGCCCGCCGATAAGGATGCCCAAATGCAGCTCTTCGTGTCGGGAACTGCACAAATTATGGTGGCGACTACGGTGATAGAGGTGGGCGTCAACGTGCCCAACGCTTCGGTGATGGTCATTGAGAATGCGGAGCGTTTCGGCCTCTCCCAATTGCATCAGTTGAGGGGCAGGGTGGGGCGTGGCGCCGATCAGTCTTATTGTATTTTGGTGACCGGCTATAAGTTGGCGGAAGATACCCGCAAGCGGCTGGAAATTATGGTGCGCACCAACGACGGCTTCGAGATTGCTGAGGCAGACCTCAAGCTGCGTGGTCCCGGCGATTTGGAGGGCACCCAGCAAAGCGGTATTGCTTTTGACTTGAAAATAGCCGACATTGCCCGCGACGGCCAACTTTTGCAGTATGTGCGTGAAGTGGCCCAGAAGGTGATAGACGCTGATCCCGAAGGCACGATGCCTGAAAACGAAATTCTGTGGCGTCGCCTTAAAGCCTTGCGCAAAACTAATGTCAACTGGGCAGCCATCAGTTGAATGTCCGTCCACCGGACCGACTTTCCCATGCTCTTGCCGGTAACAAATCTTTTCAAGCGCGGAGAAGCAAATTTCCAAAGGCTTGGCAGCAACCTGCCAAAGGCTTGGCAGCCGCCTGCATATAGCTTGGAAATAACGGGCTGTCTGGCAGGAAAATATGTCCGTACTGCCATCAATGTTGCCCACAGGCAGCCAACATACCCGTCTTTTCTTCGTTCCTCCGAAGTTCTTCCGGTGTCTTTCCGGAAAATTGTCCTGGCAGGAATTTCAGGCAAAAAGATGAAATGTGTTGTAAAACATATTTCCTATTATATCGTTGTGCTATAGGAGTTTATCTTCATTTTCATTGCATCTGTTAGGGAATTTGATTAAAAAATGGTTAAGAACCGATTCGCTGTTTCAACAAGAAGTATTATCTTTGGGGGAATTTTAAAAAATACAATCAAGAACTCGGTGTTTAGACATCATAAATGAATAACTGAACGTAATGAAATTGCCTTTAATTAAAACATTCTGCTTGGCTGCGATGGCGGTATGTAGTTTGAACGCTTTTTCGCAAGACCTCATCGCCCGCCAGGCCCCTATAGACCGGAAGCTCAAGAGTGTAGACTCCCTGGCCCTTCAGAAACAAATCCGCGTAGAACAGTCGCTTTATCCCGCTTTCGATATTTATCCCTCCTGGAACAACGAAACAGTAGGTTACAAAGACGCCATCGTCCCCGATTCATATACTTTCGACCTCACAGGTTTTTGCATGCCTACGGAACACACTAAAATCACAGATGTTTTCGGTTACCGCCCTCGTCGTCGCAGAGGACATTACGGACTTGACATCAAGGTCTATGTCGGCGATACGATTCGTGCGGCTTTCGATGGAAAAGTCCGTATCGTGAAAAATCAAGGACGCCGCGGATATGGCAAATATGTGGTGATTCGACACGACAATGGGCTGGAAACCGTCTACGGACATTTGTCCAAACAATTGGTGGAAGAAGACCAACTGGTGAAAGCTGGCGAACCTATAGCGTTGGGAGGCAACACGGGACGCTCTACGGGTTCGCACCTGCACTTCGAAACCCGCTTCCTGGGCACACCGTTGAACCCTGCGTTGATGTTTGATTTCGAGAAACAGGATATTGTGGCAGACACTTATACGTTCCATAAGTCGAAGTCCGATTCTAAAAATACCACTTCGCCCAAGGGACTCTTCTACAAGGTCAAGAAAGGCGATACGCTGGAAAAGATTGCCCGCCGGCAAGGCACGAGTGTGCGCCAGCTCTGCAAGCTGAACCGTATTACTACGCGCACCATCTTGCGCCCCGGACAAGTATTGCGTTGCTCATAAAAAAACGTAGACAATCATACGCAGGAAGAGGGTACTTTAATATAATTTAGAGTGCCCTCTTTCCTTTTTCCCTATATTTTCCTACCTTTGCACGAGATTTGCCAAGGATTATGAACGATACGAAGCAACAATTTGAACATGCGATTGCCGTTTGCCGCGATTTGTTTGCCAAGAAGCTGCACGATTACGGACCGGCGTGGCGCATACTGCGTCCGGTTTCTGTGACCGATCAGCTTTTCATCAAGGCCAACCGCATACGCAGCATCGAGACCAAAGGGGTGGCACTGGTGAATGAAGGTGTCCGCTCCGAGTTTATGGCCATTGTCAACTATGGCATCATCGGGCTGATTCAGCTGGAACTGGGCTATGCCGAAAAGGCGGATATTTCCAACGATGAGGCTCTGGCCCTTTATGACAAGTATGCCAAAGCTTCCTTGGAACTGATGCTGGCCAAGAATCATGATTATGATGAGGCCTGGCGCAGTATGCGCATCAGTTCGTACACCGACCTGATACTGATGAAAATCTACCGCACCAAGCAGATTGAGTCGTTGGCCGGCGAGACGCTGGTATCCGAAGGGGTGGATGCCAACTACATGGATATGATAAACTATTCTGTATTTGCTTTGATTAAGATAGAGTTTGGAGACTGATAACAGACATATCGTGCAAAAGGTGACAGTGAATCTGTGCCGTTTCGTGTTGGGAGCTACCTTCATCTTCTCCGGTTTTGTCAAGGCGGTGGACCCGCTGGGGTTCTTCTATAAAATCCAAGACTATCTGGAGGCTTTCGGCATAGGCGAATGGTTACATCCTATCCTCATCTTATTGTCGGGCATCGGTTTGTCGTCCATCGAGTTCTGTGTGGGTATCTTTCTCTTTTTCGGCATACGGCGCGGAATGTCATCGTTCACGGCTTTGCTGATGATGGCGTTCATGACTCCGCTGACGTTCTATCTGGCCCTGTTCAATCCGGTGCCCGATTGCGGCTGTTTTGGCGATGCCTGGGTGTTGACCAACTGGCAGACGTTTGGCAAGAACGTGGTGCTGTTGGCTGCCGCCATGGTGGTATTCAGATGGAGAAAGCAGGTGGTGCGCTTTGTAACCTCCAAATTGGAGTGGATGGTGTCTATGTACAGCTTTCTGTTCATCTTTGTGCTTTCTTTCTATTGCTTGGCCTATCTGCCCATCTTCGACTTCCGTCCCTACAAAATCGGGGTGAATATACCGCAGGCCATGGAAATCCCCGAAGGGGCCAAGCCCAGTGTGTTCGAGGCGCGTTTTGTGTTGGAGAAAGACGGAAAGCAAAAAGAATTTACCACCGAAAACTATCCTTATGAAGACAGCACGTGGGTATTTGTCGAAGTGCGTTCGGTATTGGTGGAACAGGGATATGAACCTCCGGTCAAAGACTTCTATATCGCAGACCTGAACACGGATGAGAGCCTGACCGACCGGATTCTGTCCGATTCAAATTATGTCTTCTTGCTGGTGATGCACCGGGTGGAGGAGGCAGATGACGGAAATATCGACCTCATCAATGAGATATACGACTATAGTGTCGAGCATGGCTATGCTTTCTATGCCCTGACCTCTTCACCGCGCGATGCCATCGAGTTGTGGAGTGACCGCACGGGCGGCGAATATCCTTTCGGTATCATGGATGATATTACGCTGAAGACCATTATCCGCTCTAATCCGGGCCTGTTGTTGCTGAAAGGAGGCACCATCTTGAATAAATGGAGCGATAACCGTCTGCCCGATGAATATGTGTTGACCGACAGCCTTGATAAGTTGCCTTTAGGTCGCCAGAAACCTGTGAGCGATGGGCGTACCATGGGCTATGTCTTGCTTTGGTTTATCTTGCCTCTGCTGGCAGTCATCGCACTGGATGTGCTGGTGGTGAAGCGGCGGGCACGGCGTAAGGCCAGGGAGCAGCTGTCGTTCGAAAAAGAAGAAAACATTCATTAACCCTTTAATAATAAACAATTATGAGAAAGAACATTGTAGCAGGAAACTGGAAAATGAACAAGACTCTCCAAGAGGGTATTGCTCTGGCAAAAGAACTGAATGAAATGTTGGCTGGCGAGAAGCCCAATTGTGACGTCATCATCTGCACGCCCTTCATCCACTTGGCTTCGGTTACTCCGCTGGTAGATCCTGCCAAGATTGGCGTAGGTGCTGAAAACTGCGCCGACAAGGAATCGGGTGCTTATACAGGCGAAGTTTCTGCCGCTATGGTTGCTTCTACGGGTGCCAAGTATGTCATCCTGGGTCACTCTGAGCGTCGTGCTTACTACCACGAAACAGTTGAAATCCTGGAAGAGAAGGTTAAGCTGGCTTTGGCTCACGGTTTGACTCCTATCTTCTGCATCGGTGAAGTGCTGGAAGAGCGTGAAGCTGGCAAGCAGAACGAAGTGGTAGCTGCTCAGTTGGCTTCTGTATTCTCTCTCTCTGCCGAAGACTTCTCCAAGATTATCCTGGCTTACGAACCTGTCTGGGCTATCGGCACCGGCAAGACTGCTACCCCCGAGCAGGCACAGGAAATCCATGCTTTCATCCGCTCTCAGGTAGCTGCGAAGTATGGTCAGGAAGTGGCCGAGAACTGCTCTATCCTCTACGGTGGAAGCTGCAAGCCTTCTAACGCCAAGGAACTCTTCGCCAATCCCGACGTGGACGGTGGACTGATTGGTGGCGCTGCGCTGAAAGCTGCTGACTTCAAGGGCATCATCGACGCTTTTAACTGATTCTGAGGCAAAAGAAGAATGAAGAATGAAAGATGAAGAACGGTTTTGCCGGGACTTTATGGCTCGTTCTTCATTCTTTTGTTTTGCTTGTTTCCCGAAGTGGTGAAGCCGCCGGTCCAGTGCCTTTTGCGGTCCGGCGTTTTGATATAAACCTATTTTCAACAATGACTTACCTGTTTTGCGTATGAAGAAGCTACTGTTATTTCTGGCAGCCGGTCTTTTGTCTGTGTGCTGCGCTTCGGCTCAGGACAAGGGCATTCTGAACAGCCTGCAGCGCGATGTGCCCGGACAGGGTAAGGTGACCATCCACCAAGATGCCCGCATTGCCGCGCTGGTGGGTTCGGATGCCGTGCCTGTGGGTGTTGACGGTTCGCGTGTGATTAAGAAAGCAGGTTACCGCATCCAAGTATATGCCGGCAACAATACCCGTGCCGCCAAGAACGAAGCCCATGCGGTGGCCACGCGGCTGAAAACCCTGTTTCCCGACCTTCCGGTCTACACCACTTTCAATCCTCCCCGTTGGCTGTGCCGCGCGGGCGATTTCAGCACCATCGAAGAGGCCGATGCTGTGATGCGCCAGTTGCGTGCCGTTGGCGATTTTAAGGCGGTATCCATTGTGCGGGAACAAATCAACATTCCGCTTTAATATATCTATGTACAGCAGTAAGCGTAGTTTATCGGAAAGCGTTCCCTTTCCGGCATGGAGAAGAATGCCTTGTGGCCAGCCATGCCGTTACCGTCCGGACAAATAAGGGAAAGCCTGTTGCACTACGTTGACATGAGTTAAATTTAGTTACTTAATCTATCCCTCTTAATCATTTTGTATCATGTTAGGAAAAGAAGTTATCACATCACCTTATCTGGACGAACTGAAAGAACATTACCACCGCATACTCACCCTGTTGGGCGAAGACCCTTCCCGCGAAGGGCTGCTGAAGACCCCGGAGAGAGTGGCCAAAGCCATGCTGACGCTGACAGGAGGCTATGCCATGGACCCGCACGAAGTGTTGCGTTCGGCCAAGTTTAAGGAAGACTATAACCAGATGGTCATTGTGAAAGACATTGATTTCTTTTCTCTTTGCGAGCATCACATGTTGCCCTTTTACGGCAAGGCACACGTGGCATACATCCCCAACGGCTATATCACAGGGCTCAGCAAGATTGCCCGCGTAGTAGATATTTTCTCGCACCGCCTGCAAGTGCAGGAACGCATGACACTGCAAATCAAGGAATGCATCCAAGAGACGCTGAATCCGTTGGGAGTGATGGTGGTTGTGGAGGCCAAGCACATGTGCATGCAGATGCGTGGCGTAGAGAAGCAGAATGCCATCACTACCACTTCCGATTTCTCAGGCGGATTCAATCAGGCCAAGACGCGCGAAGAGTTTATGAATCTGATTAAGAACGGGCGGTAAGACAAGCCTACTTCTCCAACTTCTTGGCTTCTTCCCAAATCTTATCCATCTCTTCCAGCGTCATCTCCTGCAGGTTTTTCCCTTCTTTGAGGGTGTGCGCTTCCAGATAGTTGAAGCGGCGGATAAACTTCTGGTTGGTGCGCTCCAGTGCATTGTCCGGATTGATTTTATACAGCCGGGCGGCGTTGATAAGGCTGAACAAGACATCGCCGAATTCCGCCTCGGCTTTGTCCTTGTCCAGGCGGGTCACTTCGTCCTGGAATTCCCGGATTTCCTCTTTCACCTTGTCCCATACTTGTTCGCGCTCTTCCCAGTCGAACCCCACGTTGCGCGCCTTGTCCTGGATGCGGTAGGCCTTGATGAGTGAAGGCAGGGCGGCAGGCACACCGCTCAATACGGTCTTGTTTCCTCCTTTTTCCTTCAGCTTCAATTGCTCCCAGTTCTCGGCCACCTGTCCGGCCGTTTCTGCCTTGGCGTCTCCAAAGACGTGCGGATGCCGGTAGATGAGTTTCTCGCAAAGGCGGTCGCACACATCTTTAATGTCAAAGTCGCCCGTTTCGCTGCCTATCTTGGCATAGAAAGCCACGTGCAGCAACACATCGCCCAGTTCCTTGCATATATCCGTCTTGTCATCGCGCATCAGGGCGTCACAAAGTTCGTAAGTCTCTTCTATGGTGTTGGGGCGCAGGCTTTCGTTGGTCTGTTTGCGGTCCCAGGGGCATTTCTCGCGCAGTTCGTCGAGGATGTCGAGGAAGCGTCCGAAAGCTTCCATCTGTTCTTGTCTGGTATGTAACATGTAGGAATACTTTTATAACATTTCGCTTGCGAAGTTACGCAGAAAGCTTGGATAAGCCAACGGATTCGAGGGAAAAAAGCCAAACAATGGCAGATAAGCTGTGCCGCCTTGGCTGCGTAACGTAAACCTCAGAGTTACGCGGCTAAACCTTAGAGTTATGCGGCTAAACCTTAACTTGAGGTTTCTAAAATGGCATTTTACAATCCTATGGTATTGGTTTGATAACCAGTAGACTGGTTCTTATATACTGCGAGCCTGCTGCTTAGCGCCTGGAAGCGGATTGCTTAGCGCTTGGCTGTTTTCTGTGCAGGGCTTATCATTTTCCGACAGAAAGTTACGGGGCTTTGTGCCTCTGTGTGTTTACTTGGTATCATTTAAGTAGTTGTTGATATTTAGTTTATATGATGTGTATCTGTCTTGTTGAGCGGAGCGCAGCGAAGTCGAAACATCTCCCGAAAGACACGATTCCCTTGGATAGTGCATGTCATGAGATTCTTCGACTACGCCCTACGGGCTTCGCTCAGAATGACAGACACCTCATTCTCCATGATAGTATAAACTAATTCTGATTGATTACTTAATTTTGCACATTTGCTTACTATAAATTGTAAGGCGGTAAATTTGGCTTTCACCTTTTTTTTCCCGACTTTTGTAGAGAAATCCATGATAAACAACCGACAGATATGTACAAACACATGATTCTTTGGATTATTCCCTGGCTGTTTCTCTCTGCCTGCACCGGTGGGGAATCGCACACCCGCCTGTGGTTGGCGCGTGCCGATTCGCTGCTGGAAGCGCAACCGGACAGTGCCTTGCACCTGCTGCAGGTGATGCCGCTCCGGGATTTGACAGACCCGGACGACCGGATGTATTATGCCCTGCTGCTGGCGCAGGCAAAGTATAAGAACTATCTCCCATTGGAGGGCGACTCCCTGCTGCTGGCGCTTGCCTCCCATTATGCCACTCAAGGCAACACCGCCTTGCAGGCACGCGCCTGCTATGCCTTGGGATGCATCTACAGCGAGAGGAAAAACTACGGTAATGCCTATAAAGCCTATCATGAGGCTGCGCACCTGGCCCGCCGGGCGGGGGACAACCGCACGCTGGGACAGATTTACAACAACCTGGCCTATATCTGCCTGAACCAAGGCATGCCGGAGCGGGCGGATTCCTTATACCGGGAGATAGAGGTGCTGGCGCGGCAGACAGGAGACAGCCTGAGGCTGGCGGAAGCGTTGCTGCGCAGGGGAGGGCAGGCTTTGGCTCTGGGGAAGGACCATTATGCGGAAGCGGAAAGGCTGATCGGGCAGGGAGCCGGGATGGCGCGCCTGTTGCACTCGCCGGGTTGCCTGCACCTGGCGTATGTGTCGCTATATGCCTTATATAATTATGCCGGGCAGGATGAGAAAGCATGGGAAGTGGCGCAAGAATACAGGAGGGTGGCAGATTCTGCCAATTACGCAAGGGCAAATCTGTTATTGGCCAATTCATATATCGGCTTATCGCAGTACGATTCTGCCGCAACCTGTCTGCAAGAAGCCTTGTCTGCCGGTAATGATGAAATCCGGCTCAACGCATACGACCTGTTGATTGAGCTTTCGGAAAGGAAAGCGGATTTCAAGCAGGCGATGCATTGGCAGGACGAAAAAGACCGCAACCGGCAAATTCAAGATAAGCATCGTCAGGAAAAACAAGCTGCCATAGCAGCCAAAGAAGTGGAGTTTCAAGAGATAGGACGCCTGCATGCAGCAAGAATGAAATCCACATTATATTATACGTTAGGTGGGTTGTTGGGGTTGGTTCTTGTTGCCCTTGTTTGGAGGTTGCACCGCCGCCATGCCTCAAAGATGGCAATCAAGGAGTCGGAAGAGTCGGGCCTTCCTTCGTTACATCCCGATGATGGGGAAGATGGGATGGAGGCAGACCGACAGGAACCTTGGGATTTTGCTGCTTTTGCCGCCAAGGTACGGCAGGCTGAAACGTATGGCCGCTGGATGTTTCTATTGGACCAGCATGAAAAAACGGGAGAATACAGTCCGGTGCGGGATAGCCGGCAATGGCAGGAATTCCTGCAGGAAGCGGAGGCGTTGCTTCCCGGCCATCAAGAAGCTTTATGCCGGAAATACCCGGCTCTTACCATCCGGGATTTGTTCTGCTGCTATTTGTATATGCTGGACTTCTCGGACGAGCAGGTCGGTGTTCTGATTGGCAGGGAAAGGACCAGTGTTTATCGCATGCGGAGGACTCTGCTTAAAGACAAAATGGGGGCGACCGTCTTAACCAGGGAAGAACTGGTGAACCGATGCCAGGACACAACTGCTTTGCGGCAACATTGATTTGAAAATAAATGGATTACAACTGTTTTGCAACAAAAATACAACGAAAATACAACATAAATACAACAAGGAGTTATGTAAAATGTCGGTATTTTTGCGATACCTAATTACAACTGATAACACTGACAGCAATGAAGAACAAAACTCTTTTCCAATGTGCCGCCGTTCTATTCTGCGGCTTCTTATTCTATTCGTGCCAGCCATCGGCAACGGACACACCTGCTTGCCAAGTATTGAAAGTAGAGCTGAAACCCAACACTCCGAGTGTGCATGATTTGTTTTCGAGCATAGAGGTCGTATCTTTGGATGACCGTAACGACAGCTGCCTGGTGATGCAACTGACCAAGGTACTTCCCTATAAAGACAAGATTTATGTGTTGGACAGAAAAATTCCGGCTTGTTACGAGTTTGATAGGAACGGTAACTTCATACGCCCAATAGGAAGGACAGGCAATGGTCCCGGAGAATATATCCATGCAGATGACTGCCTGATAGACGAAGCCAGACAAGAGATTGTATTGATGGAATGTTTCGGTTTCTTGTATGTATATGATATGACCGGGAAGTTCCTTCGGAAAGTGAAGATGCAGGATCTCATGGCGTGCCATTCTTTTGCCCTGACCTCGGATGGCAAATATGTTTTATGGAACGGCGCAGCTACAAAAGATCAGTCGGCAATGAGTTTATTCGATGTTGATGGGAATCTTGTAAAAGGCTGTTGGCATCAGCCCAAGCAGTTCAACTGGATGCTTATGAGCGTTTTTTATAATCATGCAGGGAATGCTTATTTCTCTACCGGCTATTCTCCTGTCGTTTATGAAGTGTCCGCTGATACGCTGCAGGCAGTTTATCAATGGGATTTTGGTGAAAACAGTCTTCCTGCTAACATTTTGGAAAGAATAGGAAATGAAGATGAAAGACATGGTAGTGAGTTGCTTTGGGAATATTTGGACAGTAATAAATTACCTTATCGCTTCAGATTCCAGTTCCAAAATAGTCGTTACTACTATGTTCAGTTGGTAAAAACAAGTTATGCCTATCTTTGGTATGACATCTTCTATGACAAGCAGACCGGCCATTCGTTTGTCTTTGACAAAGTGAAAGAAGGTTTCTCCATCTCTCCATTAGCCATGACTGACGAATATATGCTATGCCTGCTCAAATACGAGGACTTTGACCTGATGAAAGAGGTATTGCCGGAAGATGAATATGACAAATTGCCGAAGTTGGACGAAGAGTCCAATCCCTGTTTGTTACGATTATACTTTAAATAAGTAGATGCTATAAATGAATGACTACTTCTTTGCGATACCTAATTACAACTGATAACACTGACAGCAATGAAGAACAAAACTCT
>DGYFI06202__coassemble_414_pt1 | contig 39608 bp, 20 predicted proteins | sample DGYFI06202__metabat2_high_PE_032 | metagenome-assembled genome bin DGYFI06202 | reverse complement strand
GCTGTGAAAGATGCTGCCCTCACGCATCTTTCACGGTCTTTATTTGGGAGCCGGATTGCCGAGGTATGGAAGAGCGGTACAATCTATATGGGGAGCCGACTTGTTATACCTTTCCACTAAAGGCTGAAAGGTGTTGTGAAAGCAGCGTGAGGGCAGCATCTTTCACCGGAACTTTCCGGAAATCAATGGGTTGGAGGGCGGTGAAGGCGTGGAGGATGCTGCGGGCAGTTGATGATACAGAACACAGAGGCACGGAGTCACAGAGCTATTTTTCCCTCTTGTGTACGGCGAAGCCGCGAACTCCGTGTCCTCTCCCGTCATTTTTCCGACAAACAGTTACGAAACTTTGTGTCTCTGTGTCTCTGTGTCTCTGTGTTCATTTAAGCTTCACCAAAGTCAGAGTTACGTCGCTAAAGTGGCACTTTACGCCGCTCAGATGCAGGTTTACGCCGCTCAAAGCCTTAGTTAGCGGACCCTTCCCTGACGAGCACGGGTTATTCCAAATCGAATAAAATAGGCAGCACATAGGCAGAAGCCACTTTTTTCCCCTTGTTTTGCGCCGGTATCCATGCGGGCATTCCGGTTATGATATCCAAGGCCTTTTGGGCATACGTTGAATCTACAGCCCTCTTCACTTGGGCATTCCGTATCTTTCCATGTGTATCTATCACAAATTTTACCATAACCATTTTGATATCCGCATCAGACCGTATACTTCCCATTTTATTTACCTTTGTGCGATAGTCCGGGTCATTCGTCTGTTTGCCTATATAGTCCAGCATGGCGGCATTACCTCCGGGGAAACTGGGCATTACTTCCGGCAATTCACAGATTTCTTCCGGTTCTGCCGGGGGCTGGGATGTATTGTCCGAAGCACGTCCGTCGGACTGCCCTTCTTTTTCTTGAGAAGATTTATCTTCAGACGCTACCTCTGTAACTTTCCCTTGGGAAGCATCTGTTGTGGAGTCTGCGGGAGAATCCGACTTTACCTGGCCACAGGCACAGATTAATAACACGGAACAAGACCAGAACAGTCGTTTCCAGGTGCTGATAATTTGTAATTGTTTCTTTTTCATAAATCTAATCTTTTAGTTTCTAAGTAGCCGTTCATAATTAGTTTATACTATCATGGAGAATGAGGTGTCTGTCATTCTGAGCGAAGCCCGTAGGGCGTAGCCGAAGAATCTCATTACATGCGCTATCCGAGGGAATCGTGTCTTTCGGGAGATGTTTCGACTTCGCTCCGCTCCGCTCAACAAGACAGATACACATCATAAGTAATCAATCAGAATTAGTTTATATCAAACACAGAGACACATTAATCTGAACACAGAGACACAAAGGCACAGAGTTTCGTAATTGTCTGTCGGAAAGCCAACGGGAGAGACACTGAGTTCGCAGCTTCGCTGCATACGAGAGAAGGGAAATTAACTCTGTGAGCTATGGACAAGAAAACAAAAACTCTGTGCCTCTGTGTTTAGTATCATTTACTTTTGCATAGTTTGCATGATTAGAAGCAGCAGGATTCTCATGATTCTTCGGCTTCTGTCAGTTGGGGCAAAGGATTCTTGTCGCTTGTTTTGGCACCTAATTTTTTCAGTTTGGCACAGGTTTGCAGGATGCTTTGCCCGGTGGGTTGCAGTTTCTTTTCTCCGTCTTCGTAGGCTTTGGCAGCGTTTTCCAACGCTTTGCCCAGTGCCTGGTATTTCTTCATGAACTGTCCCACCCGGTCCAGCATCTCATTGGCCAGGGCGTAGACCTTCTCGTGGTTTTGCGCCTGGGCTATCTGTGTCCAGGTCAGGTTGATGATGCGCAGGGCAGCGAAAAGCGTCTGTTCGTCGGCAATGAACACATTACGGTCCATCGCCTTGCGCCAGAGGTCGGGCTGGGCGTTGAGAGCCGTCCAAAGCGCCCCGCTATGCGGCACGAACATGATGACATAGTCCATTTTTACCTTGGGGGGACGGATGTAGGAGGAATAATCTTTGGCGGCGAGTTCCTTCACGTGTGCCTGCAAGCTGGCGATGTGTGCCTTCAGACAGGCTTGCCGCTGTTCGTCGTCTTCCGCATTGGCATAGTCCATGAAGGCTGTAAGTGATACTTTCGAGTCGATGATGACTTCGCGGCGTTGGTCCAGGTGCAAGATGATGTCCGGGCGCATCAGGCTACCAGTTTCTGACTTCACCACCTGTCCGTTGGCATCGCGGATGACTGCCTGCGTGTCGTAGTGGACGCCACGTGTCAGCCCCTGCGACTCCAGCAGTTCGTCTAAGATGGTTTCTCCCCAATCGCCCTGCACCTTGCTTCCGTGTTTGAAAGCCCTCGTCAGTTCCTCCGCGCTCTTCTGTGCCGCCCGGCTCTGCTGGATGATATGTTCGATGTGTGTGCGCATCTCGCTGCTCATAGAGGTTTGCTTCAGCGTATTTTCGTCCATGGCTTTTTTCATCTGGTCGATGGTTTCCCGCAAGGGGTTGACAATCTGTCCCAGGTTGGTATGGCTGGCTTCGGCAAATTCTTTCTGGCGTTGTCGCAGCATATCGTCTGTGGCTGTCTGCACCTGCGCCGTCACCTTCTGCATGGTTTCGTCGAAACGGGCCTGTAAGGCGGCCATGGCTTCCTGGTGTCGCTGCTCCTGGGCGGCCAATACTTCCCGACCTGCACGATCCCATTCTTCTTTGGCCTCTTTCAGCCGATGCAAACCGTCTGCCTTAGCCTGTTCCACTTGTTCCCGGGCAGAAGCCTTCACGTCCTCTACCTGGCGTTGCCATGCCGATACCATGGTTTCACCCTGCGCTTGGGCGTGGGCAATTTCCGCTTGCAGGACTTCTGTTTGGGTGAGCAGGGCCTGTCTCTTGTTCTTTGCGATGAGGCTTCCAATCAGGATGCCTATACCAATGCCCACGAGGGCTGCGATAATCATTTCCATGTCTGTTGTTTTTTTGCGAATTTATTCCTTCACCAGCCACTTCTCAATGTTTCTGGCTTCGTTGCTGAAGTTGACACCTACCTTGAATACCTTGCGTCCGTCTGCCTCGAAGGGGCGGGCATACAGTTTGTCTTCCATCTGCCGCAGGGCCTCCTCTGCCGTGCCCTCCAGCTTGAACTCCATAACGTAGATGTATTGCCTGGTTTGCATCACCAGGTCGATGCGGCCCCGCGAAGTGTGGTATTCCACCTGCACGTAGAACCCCAACAGCTTAAAGACGATGAACAGCACGTTCTGGTAATGCAGCTCTAAGTCTCGCGCCAGTTCGTATGGAATGTCGGCAAAGAAACTCTGCAGGCGGGCCATGAAGCCGTCGATGTCGCCGCGGCGCACCTCCTGCACGAACTTCTGTATCTGGAAGGCTGTATTCCCGGAAGGTACGGAGGCATATCCTGTCAGCAAATGACGGCCGAACCCTTCTTCCACCTCACGGTTGGGGAATCCCAAGGCATACAGGTCGAATTCCCTGTCATAACCTTTGATGGTTAGGTATCCGCTTTGGTAAAGTATGGGCAGGGGATTTCCTCCCCGGTTGTCAATTTCTCCGAGCATGTCTTCTGACACCTGTTCCCGGGTCAGTTCGTAGAGGTTGAAATTTCCTTGCCGGAGCAGTTCGATGAGGAATGTCGGTGTACCCGTCTCGAACCAGTAACTGCCGAATCGCATTTTCGAGAAGGTGTTGAGAAGGCTGAACGGGTTGTAGATGTCCGGACTTTGTGCGGCGAAATGATACCCGTCGTACCACCGTTTCAGCATCCGGGCAGCTTCTGCCTCGTCCATTTCATTGGCCTCTCCCAGTTGGTGGATATCATCTGCAAAGTTTTGGTAAAGTTCTTCTTCCGTAATGCCGCAGAGGGATGCATACGCCGCATGCATGGAGATGTCGTTCAGGTTGTTCAGGTCGCTGAATATGCTGACTTTGCTGAACTTTGTCACCCCCGTCAGCAGTGCGAAGCGAATGTAGCGGTCACAACTTTTCAGCACGCCGTAGAAAGCTTTCAGGGTGTTTCGGTATTCCGTTTGCAGCGTTTCGTTGCCGATGGCCTGTAGCAAGGGCTTGTCGTATTCGTCTACGAGGATGACTACGTTTCGTTGGGCTTTTTCTGCCGCCCGCCGTATAATTCCCTGAAAACGCAGGGAGGGAGAGGGCTCGGAGTCATCCTTCCCGTAACGCATTTCCCACTGTGCCAGTGAGGCTTCCAGCATATCGGTCAAATCTTGCGGGGTGCTGTATTTTTGTGCGTTCAGGTCCAGGTGCAGCACGGGGTATTCCGTCCATTCCTGTTCCAACTTTTCCATTGCCAGTCCGGTGAACAGTTCTTTCTTCCCCTGGAAATAGGCTTCCAAAGTGGATATGAGCAGACTCTTTCCGAAACGTCGCGGCCGGCTCAGGAAATAATACTTGCCGGTCGTGGCAAGCCGGTACACCAAGGCGGTCTTGTCCACGTAATGATACCCGCCCGTGCGGAGGCTTTCAAAATTCTGTATGCCTATCGGATAAAGTCTGTTCATAGAGTGCTGATGTTTAAAACGATTGCTAACTGACTGTTGTTTACCCCTTCACTATCCACTTCTCGAAGTTTCTGGCTTCGTTGCTGAAGTTGACGCCTACCTTGAATACCTTGCGTCCGTCCGCCTCGAAGGGGTGGGCATACTGTTTGTCTTCCATCTGCCGCAAGGCTTCTTCTGCCGTGCCCTCCAGCTTGAACTCCATAACGTAGATGTATAGCCTGGTTTGCATCACCAGGTCGATGCGGCCCCGCGAGGTGTGGTATTCCACCTGCACGTAGAACCCCAACAGCTTAAAGACGATGAACAGCACGTTCTGGTAATGCAGCTCTAAGTCTCGCGCCAGTTCGTATGGAATGTCGGCAAAGAAACTCTGCAGGCGGGCCATGAAGCCGTCGATGTCGCCGCGGCGCACCTCCTGCACGAACTTCTGTATCTGGAAGGCTGTATTCCCGGAAGGTACGGAGGCATATCCTGTCAGCAAATGACGGCCGAACCCTTCTTCCACCTCACGGTTGGGGAATCCCAAGGCATACAGGTCGAATTCCCTGTCATAACCTTTGATGGTTAGGTATCCGCTTTGGTAAAGTATGGGCAGGGGATTTCCTCCCCGGTTGTCAATTTCTCCGAGCATGTCTTCTGACACCTGTTCCCGGGTCAGTTCGTAGAGGTTGAAATTTCCTTGCCGGAGCAGTTCGATGAGGAATGTCGGTGTACCCGTCTCGAACCAGTAACTGCCGAATCGCATTTTCGAGAAGGTGTTGAGAAGGCTGAACGGGTTGTAGATGTCCGGACTTTGTGCGGCGAAATGATACCCGTCGTACCACCGTTTCAGCATCCGGGCAGCTTCTGCCTCGTCCATTTCATTGGCCTCTCCCAGTTGGTGGATATCATCTGCAAAGTTTTGGTAAAGTTCTTCTTCCGTAATGCCGCAGAGGGATGCATACGCCGCATGCATGGAGATGTCGTTCAGGTTGTTCAGGTCGCTGAATATGCTGACTTTGCTGAACTTTGTCACCCCCGTCAGCAGTGCGAAGCGAATGTAGCGGTCACAACTTTTCAGCACGCCGTAGAAAGCTTTCAGGGTGTTTCGGTATTCCGTTTGCAGCGTTTCGTTGCCGATGGCCTGTAGCAAGGGTTTGTCGTATTCGTCCACCAAGATGACCACGTGGCGCTGCGTTGTCCGGCTTATTTTTTCAATCAGGTAACTGAAACGTTCTTCCGGGGCACGGGTTTTCTTTTCATCCCCATACATGGCTTCCCATACTTCCAGGTGTTGGTTGAGTATGGCGATAAGCGATGCCTTGTTTTCGTAATTGCGGGCGTTCAGGTCCAAGTGCAGCACGGGGTATTCCGTCCATTCTTGTTCCAACTTTTCCATTGCCAGTCCGGTGAACAGTTCTTTCTTCCCCTGGAAATAGGCTTCCAAAGTGGATATGAGCAGACTCTTTCCGAAACGTCGCGGCCGGCTCAGGAAATAATACTTGCCGGTCGTGGCAAGCCGGTACACCAAGGCGGTCTTGTCCACGTAATGATACCCGCCCGTGCGGAGGCTTTCAAAATTCTGTATGCCTATCGGATAAAGTCTGTTCATAGAGTTGTGAGGTCTAAAAACGGTTTGGGATGCACAAAGTTAATGATTTTCCCGAACAGGACGATACCCTCCCGCAAAAATAATCGGTAAGGTTGCCACATCCTTACCGCTCCTTACTTATCTCGCTTTCATAAATATTTCTACGATGATCGGGTTATCTTCTTCGCGTACTGTAAGGGAATTTTCGTTTTCTTTCAAAAAAGCCGATGGATCTGTCACACAATACACCCTGTTCCCTTTCGCACAACGTGGAGAAAAAAGGAACGTTTTATGCAAGTCGTTGACTATCGGCCATCGTTCGGTTGAGTTGGCTTCCTTGTATATGCCGGTATGTGGATAATAAAAGCCATAATACAGGCGGTCCTTCATGCGCATGAACAGCAAAGAGAGGCTATCACAGTTCAAATAGGTTATCAGATGCGGATAAGCACCTTGGTGGAAGGCATCTTCAGCCTTGTCTGCTGTGATGGGTTCTGTGAGGCACGTTCGGATGTATTCTTCCTTGTTCTTCTCATAGCGGTCTGCATAACGTAAGACATATTTGGCTGAAGCACCTGTTTTGTCCACTGTATACAGCGTGTCATTTAACGGCAGGTACAGATTTCCCTCCGTCAAATTGTTTAAAGTCGACATAAATCCCGTGCCATCCATCCTTTCGTCGAAGTAGAGGTCTGTATTCAATTGGTCGGAGGTTGCATCATAAATCAGCAGATTGGGATATTTGCCTTTTTGTTTCAGAGAATGATTGGGGGTGTAATCGCACGCAAAAGCCAGCACATCTTCTTGCAAGAAATGGACTGAATAGGCCGTATGGTCAAATTTGAATTCATTGACCAGCTTTCCCTGCTCTGTATATTTCAGCACTTTGTGCAGACTGCTGTCCCATACATATACATATCCGTCGCCCCAAGTCACATCTTCTATGCTTACATATTCGCCATATCCTTGTCCCCGGCGGCCTATGTGGTTCAGAAAACGGCCATTTTTATCAAACAGATATACAGCTACTGCCGTTTCCTTGTCTACGATCACAAACTTACCCTTGTCCGTTTGCAGCAGTTTGTCTATACTGCCTATCAGGCAAGAATCTGTGGTTTGCAGCGGTATGTAACGGATGGAATCCGCTAATTCTGACAACTTGATGAGTTGATCATTCTGACGTAGCGGAAGCTCTATGGAAACGATATCCGGGTTGGTAACCTGTGAAGTGGTGGAGGTACAAGCCACGAGGTTGCTCAACCAGGCCAGTGTGAGCAAGTATATCAATAAATGTTTCATTTCAAATAAGTAAATGTGCAAAATTAAATGAACACACAGAGGCACGGAGACACTTCCGACAGACAGTTACGGAACTTTGTGCCTCTGCATTTGTAATGTATGTTTTTCCGATTTTATTTGTCAGACAGTTCCGCTATCTTTCTCATAAAACCAGAAAAACATACTCAGAAACAATGCTCAGAATCGAGCTGAGCAAAAATGGAGCAAACTAAACCAATGCTGGATACATGCTTACCAATGATTCTTTACCGTACGGTGTCCGTAGACAATAATCACGAGGAAGCAGATAAACGGCAGGATGAACGAAGCGTTGACACCCGGTAGTCCTGCTACCGTGCCCATGTCGATAATGGAAGCCTGTACCGGAGGTAGTACCGAACCTCCCAAGATGGCCATAATCAGTCCGGCAGCTCCGAATTTGGCATCATCACCCAACCCTTTCAGCGCTATGCCATAGATAGTGGGGAACATGAGCGACATGCAGGCAGATACACCTACCAGACAGTACATGCCCCAGATGTTTTGCAGCAGGATGACTCCCACCGTGCAGCAGGCTGCGGCAACGGCCAGTATCTTCAGCAGATTGCCGGCATTGAGGTAGCGCAACAGGAAGGTACAGATGAAGCGGCTGACACAGAACAAAGCCATAGCAAGGATATTGTATTTCTGTGAAAGCACTTCGGATTCTTGTTCACTCATGCCCATGTTCATAAACAGGTGAGTACCGTATTGGATGATGAATGTCCAGCACATGATTTGTGCCCCTACGTAGAAGAACTGCGTGACGACTCCTTCGCGGTAACGTGCCTTGCCAAAGATGCGCTTTAAGGTAGGAAGAAAGTCGATATTGTGCGACTTGTCCTTGTTTTTGGGCATCTTAGTCAAGCGGATGACGATGAGCATGGCCAGAATGACCACTCCGATGAGCACATAAGGTCCGATGAGGGTCTGCAGGTCAGCATCACGTATGGCTTCAAACTCAGCCTGGTTCAGCTGTGCTCTTTCTGCCGTATCCATGGGGTGCAGCTTATTCTGTATGAAGTTCATGGCCACATACATGCCCAGCAGAGAACCCATGGGGTTGAAAGCCTGCGCCAAGTTGAGTCGGCGTGTGGCGGTTTCTTCCGTACCCATGGACAAGATGTAGGGGTTACTGCTGGTTTCCAGAAACGAAAGTCCGCACGTCAGGATGAAGTAAGCGACGAGAAATGGGAAATAAGTGCCTGTCAGCATGGCCGGATAAAACAGGAAAGCACCGAAGGCATATAATCCCAATCCCAACATAACACCTGCCTTATAAGAATATTTCCGGATGAAGATGGCAGCGGGAAACGCCATAGCAAAGTAGCCACCGTAGAAGGCTACCTGCACCAGTGCGCCTTCGGTCACACTCATGCGGAAAATTTTGGAAAAGGCTTTTACCATAGGGTTGGTGATGTCGTTGGCAAAGCCCCACAGGGCAAAGCAAGACGTTATCAGTATGAAGGGCATTACGTAGCTTACGTTCCCTTCTTTCAGTATGGATGATTTGTTCTTCATGGATGTTCTGTTGGATAAGATGATGTCACTTTTCTGGATAAAACATTTGAGGAGTAGCGCTGCGGAGAGCTACTTCACGCAGTTGGCCGAAAGAGGCTATTTCTCCGCAAGCCATGGCCTGTACCAAGACGTTGCCCATGGCGGTAGCTTCTACCGGACCGGCTTGCACCGGTATGCCCAGGCGGTTGGCGGTGAGCCGGTTCAGCAGGGCATTCTGTGAGCCTCCGCCGATGATGTTCAGCTGGCGGATGGGCGAAGGAAGCAGGCGGTTCAGTTGCTCTACTGCCTGTGCATATTTGCATGCCAGCGACTGCAGTACACATTTTACCATCTCTGCTTTGTCGCGTGGTGCCTGCATGCCATGCTTGTGGCAGTATGTCATGATAGCCTCTTCCATGTTGTCGGGGTTCATGAATGCCGGATCGTCTACCGGTATGATGGCTTCGGTCTCTGCTTTTTCGGCCTGTGGCAGGATAACGTCGTAGGGCTGTGGTTCGCCACGCTGTGCCCACTGTTTCAGCAGACATTGCAGCAACCAAAGTCCTGTAATGTTCTGCAGGAAGCGTATGCGTCCTCCTACACCACCTTCGTTGGTAAATTCGGCTTCCCGGGCTCCTTCCGTCAGGATGGGCGTTTCGGTCTCTACACCCAGCAGCGACCATGTGCCCGAACTGAGGAAAGCTACGGGAGTGTCTGTGCAAGGCACGGCAGCCACGGCACTGGCGGTATCATGACTTCCGACGGCAATGACGTTCACCGGTCCGAGTCCCGTTTCGCGGGCCAGTTCCTCACGCAGGGTGCCCCGGATGGTGCCGGGAGTCACGATAGGTCCGAATAAATGTTCGGGCAACCCCAAGGCACGGATGGTTTCCCACGACCAGTTACGTGTGCGGACATCCAGCAACTCAGACGTGGAGGCTATACAATATTCGTTGTTGGCCACTCCGGTCAGGTAGTAGCTGAACAAATCGGGCATGAAAAGGAGCCGGTGTCCGACATGCAGGCGAGGGTCATCCGCTTCCTTCATGCTGTAAAGCTGGAACAGTGTGTTGATTTCCATCACCTGGATGCCCGTGGTGGCATAATGTTGTTGGCGGTCAAGTAGATGAAATACTTTTCCGATAGTGCCCTGTGTGCGTGCATCGCGGTAGCATACCGGATTTCCGAGCAGGTTGCCTTGGGCATCGATGAGACCGAAGTCTACTCCCCAGGTATCTATGCCGATTCCCTTTACGTGGTAGCCTTTGCGTGCAGCAGCCTTCAGCCCGTCCTTCATGTCCTCGAAGAGGGCGGGGAAATCCCAATATACATGATTCCCCAGTCTGACCTGCCGGTTGGCAAACCGATGAATTTCTTCCAATTCCAGTTTACCGTCTGTCAGTTTGCCTGCCATGACCCGGCCGCTTCCGCCGCCGAAGTCAATGGCCAGGTAAACATTCTGTTGGATTCTTTCTGTCATCTTGCTTTCGGTCAGTGTTTTTTACCTAATACATAAATGTCCAGGTCCTCAATCTCTTGAGGCGTCAGCACGGAATAGTCTCCTCCCGATTGGATGATAATGCGGCAGGCCATTTCAAAGAACATGGCTCTTTCGAACACTTCGTCGAAGTTTGCGCCGCAAACTACCTGTCCGTGGTTGGTAAGCAGGATGGAATTATGGTCTTTCATGGCCGTTACTACAGCGTGGGCCAGTTCGGGTGAGCCGGGGCGGTAGTAGGGGATGACAGGTATTTCGCGTCCTACATGGCAGGGTACTTCGGCTGTGACATTGAAGTTAGTCGGTTTTTGTTTCATGCAGGCTACGGCAGTAGCGTATTCAGACTGGAAGTGCAGCACGACATTGACATCAGGCCGTTCGCGCAGGATGCCCAAGTGGAATCCGCTTTCCATGGAAGGCTTGACTCCGTTTCTCACTTCGCCGGTAGCAATGTGGCAGATGGATACTTTCTCTGCCGTGAGGTTAGGTACCCACGAGCCTGTGCCCGACACGAGCGCCTCTTCGCCGATGCGCCAAGACAAATTGCCGCTGCTGCAGATGGTCAGTCTGGCGTCGCCTACCCGGTGAGCCTGTGCCAGGAATTGTTGGATATGTTCGTTGGTTATCATAATACTTTCTTATAAAGTTCAAGGATGATTTCTTTGTTTACTTCTCTCGGATTGCCGGGCGTGCAGACATCGGCGCAGGCAGCTTCGGCCAGACGGTCAAGGTCTTCGGCTTTGATGCCCAGTTGGCTGAGGTGCTGCGGTATGCCTACGCGCAGTGACAATTCCTTGACAGCTCTTACGGCAGCATCGGCAGCCTGCTCACGCGTCATGCCATCGGTGTATACCTCCATGGCTTTGGCTATCTGCACATATTTGTCAAGAGCTGCCGGGGCGTTGAACTCCATGATGGTAGGCAATAGCAGCGCGTTGGCTACACCATGAGGAATGTCGAAAATGGCTCCCAACGGGTGTGCCATGCCGTGAACGACGCCCAATCCTACATTGGAGAAAGCCATACCGGCAATATACTGTGCCACAGCCATGCCGTTGCGTGCTTCGGGGTTGGTGGGCTCGTTGACGGCAGTTTCCAGGTAGCGGTTAATCATTTCGATGGCTTTGATTTCGAACATGTCGCTCATTTCCCAGGCACCTTTGGTGATGAGGCCTTCGATGGCATGCGTCAGGGCATCCATACCGGTGGCGGCAGTCAGTCCTTTGGGCAGACTGTACATAAGTTCGGCATCGACAATGGCGATGGCAGGGATGTCGTTGGGGTCGACGCATACCATTTTTTTCTGGTTCTGCTCATCGGTGATGACATAGTTGATGGTTACTTCAGCAGCGGTACCGGCAGTGGTAGGCAGTGCAATGATGGGTACGGACTTATGGTCGGTGTCAGCGGTACCTTCCAGTGATACTACATCACTGAAGCGCGGGTTGTTGGTAATGATACCGATGGCTTTGGCGGTATCAATGGATGAACCTCCGCCAATGGCCAGAATGAAATCTGCACCGCTTTGGGCGAAAGCCTCTACGCCAGCCTTGACATTGCTCACCGTGGGGTTAGGCTTGATTTCGCTGAATATTTCATACGGGATGTTGGCTTGTCGCAGGACATCGAGAACTTTGTCGGCTACGCCAAATTTGATGAGGTCTTTATCTGTAGCGACAAAAGCCTTGTGCAGGCCCAGACGTTTCACTTCCTGAGGAAGTACCTGGCGTGCGCCGGGACCGAAGTAAGACACTTCGTTTAAAACGAATCTATTTACCATGTGTTTTAAGTTTTTGATTTTTTAGTATGAAAGGGGAGACCGTATGCCGCAGTCTCCCCTCCTGCAGGGTTATCAGTTGGAGTTATTTATTTGTAGATGGGGCCGTAGTTGGCGCAAGCGCGGTAGTCGGCACCTTCCTTGTCCATACCGAAGGCATTCCATGCGGCAGGGCGGAAAATCTTGTCCTCATCCACATTGTGCATACATACGGGGATGCGCAGCATGGAAGCCAGTGTGATGAGGTCTGCACCGATGTGTCCGTAGCTGATGGCACCGTGGTTGGCTCCCCAGTTGTTCATGACGGAATATACATCGCGGAAAGCAGGTTTGTCGCACAGACGGGGCACGAACCAGGTGGTAGGCCAAGTGGGGTCGGTGCGCATATTGAGTTTCTGGTGTATCTCCGGGTCAATGTCTACAGTCCAACCTTCGGCAAGTTGCAGCACGGGACCCAGGCCTTTCACCAGATTCAGTCTCATCATGGTAACGGGCATTCCACCTTTGCTGAGGAAGTTGGAAGAGAAACCTCCGCCACGGAAATAGTCGCGGTCAGCCGGATACCAGGTCGTTGCTTTCAGGCAGTTGTCCACATCTTGTTCAGTCAGGTTCCATGGCTCTTTCATCACGGGATTGCCTTCTGCATCCGTAGAGCCTCCTGTGCCGTCCAGGGTGGTAGCTCCCGAATTGATGAGGTGGATGATACCACCTGAAGCCCGTCCGGTCAGTTCCTTGCCGGTGACACGTTTCACAGCTTCGGGGCTCCAGTAGGTGCGTACATCGGAGAAGATTTGGGCACGGTTGGTCAGCAGATGTCCGAAGAGCATGGCTACGCCGTTGCAGGCATCATTTTCGGTAGCCACGACAAAAGCTTCGCGGATGCCGTTCCAGTCGAACGAAGTGTTAAGCATGGATTCGGGGAAGTCGCCATTGGGGTAGAAATCCGTCCACTGGCGTTGTCCCTGGAAGCCGGCGGCAATGGCATTGTGTCCCAATGCTTCTTCCTTGAAGCCCATTTCGCGCAGTTTGGGATTGCCGGTCATGAGGTCGCGCATGATAATCATCATCTTCACGGTAAATTCCCAGTCGGCATCTTTCTGTTCGCGCGTCTTGCGCTTTTCGGGACGGTTTTTGAAGTCTTCGCCTTCGTTGGGCTTGCAGTGTTCCTTGGTCCATGCCATGGCTTTTTCGAACTCTTCTTTGTCGTAGATTCCTTCGGACATGCGGCGGATGATTTCGGTCAGGTCTACCGATTCGCAACGTATGCCTAAGTATTCCTGGAAGAAGTCGGGATTAACGATAGAGCCGGCGATACCCATGGCCACGCTACCCATTGAGAGGTAGGATTTGCCGCGCATGGTAGCTACGGCCTGTGCGGCACGGGCAAAGCGCAGGATTTTCTCGGCCACGTCGGCAGGTACGGTGTTGTCATCCAGGTCCTGTACATCGTGTCCGTAGATACCGAAAGCAGGCAGTCCTTTTTGAGCGTGTGCAGCCAGCACGGCAGCCAGGTAGACTGCACCCGGGCGTTCGGTGCCGTTGAATCCCCATACGGCTTTGGGGTAATACGGATTCATATCCATAGTTTCCGAGCCATAGCACCAGCATGAGGTGACGGTGATGGTGGCTCCCACACCTTCGCGTTCAAACTTTTCGGCACAAGCAGCACTTTCAGCCACGCGACCGATGGTGCTGTCGGCAATGACACATTCCACGGGGCTTCCGTCACCGTTCTTCAGGTTACTTGTAATTAACTCTGCCACGGCTTTTGCCAAGTTCATGGTTTTCTCTTCCAGACTTTCGCGGACGCCGCCCTGGCGACCGTCAATGGTGGGACGAATCCCGATTTTTGGATACTTTTTCATACTGAATTATATGTTAAAAATGTCTATATCAAATCGTGCGGCAGCATAGCGTTTTATTTTTCTGCCAACGGTTTGTTCATTGTTCCAAATCCCGAAATAATGGCTGTCAAACGGGTAGTGGCTTGACAAAAAAGCGATGAAAATCCATCATATTAGGGTATCCTTTCCATTCTTAATGAAAAATGTGCTTACAAAGAAAGCTTTTTTATTTCGGAGAAAAGGGAAGGTTTATTGTGTTTTACAACATAAAACGATGATAACATGTGTGATTTTTGTTTTTTTTCACCGTGGAGGAGCAGAGAACAGAATTCCCTGGTCTTCACCTGTTCTTATTCTCCCGGTCGGAAAAGACGGGTTGTGGGATTCCGCGTGCCCCGGTGGTACTGTTGGGAGAATGAAGAATGACATAGCTTTGTCTCAAGGCAATGTTTCTTACCATACACAGGCTAAATGGAAAGGCCGTGGCAGATATGCATCTGTCTGGGTTTGTGTAAATAAAAAGAATGCTTTATCTTTGCCTGCACAGTATATTAATCCAAATATCATCATGCGAATAGTGAGACTGTTTTGTTGGCTTGCCGCTTTGAACCTGCTGGCGGCGTGTGTTTCGGACAAGCACCGTGCAGAGGACTTGTCTGCGTATGTAAATCCATTTATAGGGACAGATTTTACCGGAAACACCTATCCCGGAGCGCAGGTGCCGTTTGGCATGGTACAGCTCAGTCCGGACAATGGCTTGCCGGGGTGGGACCGCATTGCAGGTTATTTCTGGCCAGACAGCACCATTGCCGGCTTCAGTCACACCCATCTTTCGGGCACTGGAGCAGGCGATTTGTATGACATCTCCTTCATGCCTGTCACGTTGCCTTATAAAGAAGCAAAAGGGTCGTTGGGCATTCATTCTAAGTTCTCGCACGCCGATGAGATGGCTTCGGCCGGTTATTATCAGGTGCGTTTGACCGACTATGACATCCTGGTAGAACTGACCGCCACTCCGCGGTGCGGCATTCAGCGTTATACCTTTCCGGAAGCCGATGCTGCCGTGTTCCTGAACCTGCGCAAGGCGATGAACTGGGATGCTACCGAAGATACCCATATCGAGCAGGTCGATTCTGTCACGGTGCGAGGTTACCGATTTTCCGACGGATGGGCGCGTGGGCAGAAGGTGTATTTCTGTACCCGTTTCTCACGGCCTTTCGATGCCATGACGTTGGATACGGCGGCGATAATGAAGGCAGGGAAGTGGGCCGGTACTTCTGCCATAGCCCGTTTCGACTTCAAGACCCGGAAAGGAGAGTCTTTGGTGGTGAGCACGGCTCTCTCCGGTGTCAGCATGGAAGGAGCCATGCGTAACCTGATGGCAGAGGCTCCTGCTGATGATTTCGACTATTATCGGGAGGTGGCCCGCCAGACCTGGAACAAGGAGTTGGGTAAAATACAGGTGAACGGTACGGACCATGATGGAATGGTGAAGTTCTATACAGCCCTCTATCACTCCATGCTGGCTCCCACGTTGTATGGCGATGTAGACGGTTCATATTATGGACCCGACAGGCAGGTACACCGCGCCGACGGATGGAACAATTACGGTACATTCTCCTTATGGGACACCTATCGTGCAGCCCATCCCCTCTACACGCTGCTTACGCCGGAGCGGGTGAATGATATGGTAAAATCGCTGTTGGCTTTCTATGAACAAAACGGACGGTTGCCTGTGTGGAACATGTGGGGCAGCGAGACTGACATGATGATAGGCTATCATGCTGTTGCCGTCATTGCCGATGCGTATCTGAAGGGTATCGGTGACTTTGATGCGGAAAAGGCATTGGAGGCTTGCGTAACTACGGCCAATCTGGATGATTACCGCGGTATCGGTGCCTACAAGCAGTTGGGATATGTTCCCTGCGACTTGAAAGACCCCTATAATGCCGATGACTGGTCGCTTTCCAAGACGTTGGAATATGCTTTCGACGACCATTGCATAGCCCGTATGGCCGAGAAAATGGGGCGACAGGAGGTGGCAGACGAATTCTACAAACGGGCTCAGAACTATCGCAACGTCTTCAATCCGCAGACCGGCTTCATGCAGCCGCGGGACAGCCACGGACATTTCGTGCAGCCTTTCAGCCCGGACGACTATACACCGCACATTTGCGAGAGCAACGGCTGGCAATATTTGTGGTCGGTGCAACACGACGTGGAGGGATTGATGGAACTGATGGGCGGAAAGGAACGTTTTGCACAGAAACTGGACAGTATGTTCACTTATCATCCTTCAGCCGATGATGAGTTGCCCATCTTCAGTACGGGCATGATAGGACAGTACGCCCATGGCAACGAACCCAGCCACCACGTTATTTATTGGTTCAATGCTGCCGGCCAGCCTTGGAAAGCGCAGCATTACGCCGCACAGGTGATGCACGAACTTTACCTGAATACTCCGGCTGGTCTGTGCGGCAATGAAGACTGCGGGCAGATGTCGGCGTGGTATGTATTCAGTGCCTTAGGTTTCTATCCTGCTGATCCGGTGAGCGGACGCTATGAACTGGGTACGCCGCTCTATCCCGAAGTTACCATACATTTGCCCGGCGGGAAGACCTTTACCTTGAAGGCATCGGGAGTGAGCCGTGAGAAATGCTATGTCCGCTCGGTGAAGTGGAATGGCAAACTCTACGACAAGACATACATCACCCACGAACAATTGCTTGCGGGTGGTGTGCTGGAATTCGAAATGACGGCAGAGAACGGAAACCTGGCTGGGATGAACGAAAAGAGATAAGCTGTATGAGAAAAAGATTATTTGCAGTGATATGCCTGCTCGTGGGGACGCTTGTGTTGCCTGCCCGCGACCTGACGCAGTATGTCAATCCGCTGATGGGAACACTTTCCAGTTTCGAACTGTCGGCCGGGAATACCTATCCGGCAATCGCCCGTCCCTGGGGCATGAATTTCTGGACGCCGCAGACGGGACCGATGGGCGATGGATGGCAATATGTCTACACGGCTCACAAAATACGCGGTTTCAAGCAGACACACCAGCCCAGCCCGTGGATAAATGATTACGGCCAGTTTTCGTTGATGCCGGTAGTGGGCTCGCCGGAGTTTGATGAGACAAAGCGGGCCAGTTGGTTTTCCCACAAGGGCGAAGTAGCCATGCCTCATTATTACAGGGTATATCTTTCCGAATATGATGTGGTGACGGAGTTTACTCCCACGGAACGTGCCGTACTGTTCCGTTTCACTTTCCCGGAGAGTGAGCATTCTTACGTAGTGATTGATGCATTCGATGGCGGTTCGTATGTAAGAATTGAGCCGGAGCGCAACCGTATTGTGGGGTACAGCACACGCAACAGCGGAGGAGTGCCTTCTAATTTCAGGAATTATTTTGTGGTAGAATTCGACAAGCCTTTTACCTACCAGGCATCGGTGGCAGATACGGTGCTTGCCGAAGACATACTGGAGCGGCAGACCAGTCATGCAGGTGCCATCATCGGCTTCCGGACCCGTAAGGGTGAGAAGATACAGGCACGGGTAGCCTCTTCGTTCATCAGTCTGGAGCAGGCCGAACGTAATCTGCTGGAATTGGGCGATGATTCTTTTGAAACATTGGTAGAGAAAGGCCGCGATGCCTGGAACCGGGTGCTGGGGCGGATAGAGGTAGAAGGAGGTACGCTTGACCAGTATCGCACGTTCTATTCCTGTCTCTATCGTTCTCTTCTTTTTCCCCGTGCGTTCTATGAGTGGGACGAGACCGGACAGCCTGTCCACTACAGTCCTTACAATGGGCAGGTGCTGCCGGGATATATGTACACCGATACGGGCTTTTGGGATACTTTCCGCTGCCTTTTCCCTTTGCTTAATTTGATGTATCCTTCGGTGAACAGACAGATTCAGGAGGGGCTGATAAATGCTTATAAAGAGAGCGGTTTTTTCCCGGAATGGGCCAGCCCGGGTCATCGGGGCTGTATGGTGGGCAATAACTCCGCTTCCGTTCTGGTCGATGCCTGGCTGAAAGGCGTGCGGGTAGAGGACGTAGAGACGCTGTACGAAGGCTTGTTGCATGGCACGGAGGCTGTGCATCCCGAAGTGTCATCTACCGGCCGTGCAGGATATGAATACTACAACCGCCTGGGATATATACCCTACGATGTGAAAATCAACGAGAATGTGGCCCGTACTTTGGAGTATGCCTACGATGACTGGTGCATTTACCAGTTGGCAAAGGCGTTGAATCGTCCTAAGGTGGAGCAGGACTTGTTTGCCAGGCGGGCGCTGAATTATCGGAATGTGTTCGACCGGGAAAGCCGCCTGATGCGCGGACGCAATGCCGATGGAACGTTCCAGTCTCCTTTCTCGCCGTTGAAGTGGGGCGATGCCTTTACCGAGGGAAACAGCTGGCACTACACCTGGTCGGTGTTCCACGACCCGCAAGGGCTGATAGACTTGATGGGCGGCGATGAGGCGTTTGTGCAGATGCTGGATTCGGTCTTCACGGTGCCTCCTCTGTTTGATGACAGTTATTATGGCCAGGTCATTCATGAGATACGCGAAATGACTGTTATGAATATGGGGAATTATGCCCACGGCAACCAGCCGGTGCAACACATGATTTATCTTTATAATTATGCCGGTCAACCCTGGAAGGCGCAGTATTGGTTGCGTCAGGTCATGGACCGTATGTACAGTCCTGCTCCCGACGGCTATTGCGGCGATGAAGACAATGGGCAGACGTCTGCCTGGTATGTCTTTTCGGCGCTGGGATTCTATCCGGTTTGTCCGGGGACGGATGAATACGTGCTGGGCAGTCCGCTGTTTGAAAAGGCTGTGCTCCATATAGAGAACGGGCAAACGCTTACGATAGAAGCACCCGGAAATGGGGCAGACCGGCCGTATGTGGATGAACTGATGCGCAATGGGCAAATTTATACGAAGAATTTTCTGAAACATGGCGACCTGCAGACTGGAGGAACGCTGACCTTCGGCATGAGTAGCCGGCCCAATAAGTCGCGTGGTACAAAGGCTACTGACCGGCCGTATTCCTTTAGCCGCGAACAGAAGGCAGGCAAGATGCTTGCCGACTGATTGCCTTCCCTTGGTGAGTTGCCGGCGTTTGTTTTTATACTATTGGCATTCAGCGGTTTACTTCCACGCTATAAAGAGTCTGCTCCTTATGGCGTGGAAGGTTGCGTCTTATACCTTGCCAATAGACTCTTGATAGCTTGGAGGCTTCTCCCGGAGCTTGCCGGAACAGTCTGAAAAGCCGGTCGGAGAGTGGCAGGCAGAAAGTTTGAGCAGCTTTCGTTTGATATGTGAAAATATTTTTGTTATTTTGTGGGCAAAGTATTTGTGCATGGAAAACAGGAGCCTTTTGATAAACGTAATCTGTAATTGTTCTGATTGGTTCTGCAAACAAGTAGGGCAAGTATGCTTTCTTCTGTGGATAGGTCTTTTCTTTGTCTTGACCGATGCTAAAGCGGTATATTTTCACAAGTTGGAATCGGCTAACTTCCTGTCACAGCCTTCCGTTATGACTATTTCGCAGGATGAGTTGGGGCGGATGTGGTTTGGGACACGCGAGGGCATCAATGTCTACGATGGACGTGAAATCATCTTCTATAAAGGTTGGGTGCGTGGAAGCCGGGACCGTGTCTGGTTAGGCAACGATATTAGCTATGTATGCCGGGGGAATGACAAGAATATGTATATCTTGTCCGAAGAGAACCTGTATGGATATGACGTGAAGGGAGATTTCTTCCGTCAGCTGACTTTCGGTGGAACAACGTGGACTGTCGTCGAAGACGGGGGCAATGTCTGGTTTGTGCAGAATGATTCCATTTTCCGTTGGGACATGCAGACTGACAGACGCCGATATATGCGGAAGTCGCCTGTTTCTAAGCCGACAGCCCTGCGGATTACGAAAGACTATCTCTTCGTCGGCTCTCGGCAAGGACTTTTCATGTGCAGCTATGAGGGAGAGGATTCCAAGCTTTACTTGAAGGGCCTTGAGATTTATAGCCTGTTCGAGAGCCGGAGCGAAGAGATGTGGATTGGTACACGCATGGACGGACTGTACCGGTTGAAGGATGCGGAAATCTCCCGTGTGCCTTATTCTGCTGACGGCACGCAGGGGACCATTGATTCGCAGATACGTGAATTTGTTGAGGACAACGACGGGAATATCTGGTTCGGTACATTTTCGGGCTTGCAGACGTACCGGATCAGCGACAAGAAATATGCGCGCATCGATGTCCCCATGTATGTGGGCGGGTTGAATCATCCGTCTATTTTTTCTTTGTTCAAAGACAACAATGGGGTTATCTGGATAGGCAGTTATTATGGAGGCGTGAATTATTTCGACCCCCGTCGCAACGGTATTGTGCATTATGACTACCAGAACTATACAGGCAGACCGCTTTATTATTCGCTGATAGGAAATATGGTCAAAGACAGAGACGGCAATCTGTGGCTGAGCACCGACGGTGGCGGCATTTCATGTCTGGACAAAAACTGGAATCTGCTGGAACAATTCACGGCAGGCAATGGCAGTCAGAGCCTCTTGCATAATAACATCAAAGACATAGTATATGATGAGTCGCGCGATTGCCTTTTTATCGGGACCTATTTAGGGGGGCTTTCGCGCTATGACCGGCGGACGCATCGGTTTTATAATTACCTGCAACATCAGCCTTCGCAGAATTCGGGAGACAGTCCGGGGGCGGTGATTCATCATCTGAAGCTTTGGCGGGGAGACCTGTATATCTCTTCGCGGGAAGGCATTTTCCGTTTGGACCCGGACCGCAACCATTTTGAGCGGATCAACGAGAACCGGTATTGCGAATGGTTCGATATTGACCAAGACGGCACACTGTATATGATGGGTTCCCATTCGTTCACGTTTTTCCCTCTGGATGATGTTTCGCACAGGAAAACAGTTTGGATGGATTCAAACGGCGGACATGGTTCTTTAAGCCAGGTGCTGGCTTATCAGGGTAGCTTGTATGTATGCATGCTGGGCTCCGGACTATATCGGTTCGACAAAAAGACGGAGCAGTTGCATTGCCTTTCCGAGATATACGAAGACCTTCCCAGTAGTTACTGTTATGCGGTGGAGCCGATAGATAGTACCCGCTTGTTGGTCTTGAGTGACAAAGGCATCTCCCTGCTTTCGTTGCCGGAGAAGCAAGTCAGTACGCTGACACTGGGGACTTATGCTACGGGAGCTTCTGTCATCGACGGATGCGGACTGTTCTCCGACGGCCACCAGGTCTATGTGGGCGATACCAAGGGAGTCACTTTCTTTTCGCTGGAAGAGTTTGAACTGAGCCGCCAGCTTACGCCCTACTTCTCGTCGTTGTGGGTGAACAATCTGCTGGTAGAGCCTGGCGACAAAAGCGGCATCTTGCAGCAGGCATTGCCGTTTACACAGGAACTTCACTTGCAGGCCCACCAGAATAATCTGACCATTTATTTCCAGTTGAAAGGCTCTATGTACCAGCATACGGATGTGGTGTGCGAATATAAGTTGGAGGGCTTTGACAAAGAGTGGACGCCGGTGACCGAACAGAGGATTCGTTATACCAGGCTTCGTGCCGGCGATTACGATCTCTTTATCCGTCCGGTCGGCAATCCGGAGGCAGTGCAGAAGATGAGCATTCATATCGCGGCACCGTTTTATGCTACGTGGTGGGCCATTTTGCTTTATTTGCTGGTGACGGGATCGGTCGTAGCCTACTGGATATGGAACCGGCAGCAGAAACATGCCTGGGCTTTGTCGCTGGAAACGGAGAAACGGAAGCAGCAGGCCCTGGAGTTTTCGTTGGAAAAGGAGCGTATGCAAGCGAGGTACACCGATGAAATGAACCGCGAAAAGCTTGTGTTCTTCACGAATGTCAGCCATGAGTTGCGCACACCGCTTACGCTTATTGTGAGTTATGTAGATTCGCTGTTGGAGGAGCGGCTGCCCGATGCCCTCTATCACAAGTTGCAGCGCATCAAACAGCACTCCCAGATCATGACTCAGCTGGTGACGGATTTGCTGGATTTTCGCAAGTTCTCGCAAAACAAAGGCAAACTGGTGTTGAGCGAGTTGGATATTGTGCGTTTTGCTTACGACATTTACACTTCATTCAGCTATTTTGCCCAGCACCGGAGCATCAACTATACCTTCAGTGGTACGTCAGGGAGCTTGGTCGGCTGGTTTGACAGGCAACAGTTGCGCAAAGTCCTCACCAATCTTTTGTCTAACGCTTTCAAATATACGCCGAACGGCAGGGAAATCAGTGTGAAAGTTGCGCCGTGGGATGATGGTGTGAAGATAACTGTCAGCGATACGGGCATCGGCATCGCTCCGGAAGACGTACCCCATATCTTCGACCGTTTCTATCAGGGTAAACGGCAGGACGTCACAGAACAGATGGCAGGTACCGGCATTGGACTGGCTTTGACCAAGCGCCTGGTAGAACTGCATCACGGCCGTATCTATGTGGAAAGCAAACTGGGTGCGGGGAGTATCTTCAATGTCTTTCTGCCATTGGCGAGAGAAGCTTATGAAGGTGACGAACACATTGAGTGGAATGACAGTGGAGAGGCAGAAAAGACCGTCGAAAACCATCCGTTGTATGAGGCATGTCTTGAGACGGAGGAAGGTGAAGAGGATGTTGCAAAAACGGAGCGACGGTATACAGTCCTCTTGGTAGAAGACAATCAGGAGATGAGGGCGGTATTGAAACGGATTTTCCAGCCTCACTACCACATCAGGCTGGCTTCCAATGGTCAGGAGGCTCTGGAGGTGGTGCGCACGAAATTGCCCGACCTGGTTGTGAGCGATGTCATGATGCCGGTCATGAATGGTACGGAGTTTTGTGCGCAGGTTAAGAAAGACCCGGACTTGTGCCACATTCCGGTTATTCTGCTGACGGCGTTGAATACGCCCGAGAAGAACATTGAGGGGTTGAGCCTGGGAGCAGATGACTATATCACCAAGCCTTTCAACGCCCGTGTCCTTCTGGCACGTGCCGACAACCTGTTGCGCAGCCGGATGCTGTTGAGGCAACAGATTGGACAGAAACCTATGGCAGAGGTCGATTTTTCCGGCATCAGTCTGTATGACCGTAATTTCTTGCAACAGGTGGAAACGGTGGTCAAGCAGCATCTGGCAGACCAGGATTTCGATATTCCGATGTTGTGCCGCGAAATCGGGATAGGGCGTTCCACGCTTTTCTCCAAGTTTAAGATTCTGATGGAGATGACGCCGAATGCTTTCATTACCAATGTCCGTCTGCAGGCGGCAGAGGCCATGTTCCGGAGTAATCCTTCTTTGTCCGTATCGGAGGTCGTAGGACGTTGCGGTTTCAGCTCGGTGCCCTATTTCAGGCAATGTTTCAAGGAAAAGTATGGCAAGTCGCCGTTGGCTTATCGGAAAGAACTGGGGCAGAATATCGCTTCCGATGAGGAGTGAGGTGGATGGTTAGTGTTCAATATCCGCTTGGGTTGCGGGCTACGGCCGGGGAGTATGACGAATCTGCGGCTGTAGCCCGCAACTTGTTCTACATCATGACCATGCGGATATATCCGTTGCGTGCCTTGTCTTTCATGACTATGCCGATGCGGGTGTAGGGCGGGCAGTTCACTTCGATGGTTTCCGAGGTAAAGCTGACGGGAGCAGATGCCTCGATGCGGATGCGGACGGTTTCTTTGCCTGAGGTCAGTTCCAGCATGTCCTTGCCGATGGTCTTCCAGGAGGCGCGGGTAGTGATGGCTGTTTCAAAAGCAATGGGGGCTTCTGCCGAATAGCGGTCTTCAATGCTGAAACTGCCTTTGCCTGTGCGGTCGTAGACAAACTGGCGGGTCAGCTGGCGGAGGGAAGTCGTCTGGGCATAAGCAGCCGTCAGGTCCAGCAGGCAGGAGTCTACTGTCTGGCTCATGGCCGTATGCAGAATTTTGCCCTGAGCCGATTTCCCGGTCTGCTGTAGGTTTCCGTCTACCACAGGAAGTGGGTGTCCGAAAGAGTTCTTGATGGGATACTTGTAGGAGCCGTTGTCGAAGTAGTCTCCGGGGTAAGAGAACGGACCTCCCATGTCACCGGCCAGCGTTTCCTCTCCCACGGCCAGGGTATACGACCCCACGTCATTGTGGTTGTGGCTCTCTCCGTTGTGTCCGGCCTTGAATGACACCCCCATCCGGCACTCCGAGTCGGGTGCAGGTCGTGAGATGAAGATGTTCGCCAACGGCCAGCGGGAATGCAGCGGGTCGGCGGTTTCCTGCAAGGCTTTCTTCATTTCCGAAGTCATGTTCACCGGCCAGGCAGGGTTGGGAAACAGATAGATGAGGTGCAGCGAGAGGTTGTCCGTCATGGAGGGGAAGCGATAGCGGGCAGGCGATGTTTCCTGTCCCAGGGCACGGGCGCAGTAGTCTGTGATGAAGTCTGCCGGTGCGAGTCCGATACGGCAGTCGGAATAAGCCGGGCAGATGTTGTTTTGAATCTGGATGTTCTTGCCGTATTGTGCCAGGCGTACGAACTTGGGTAGGCAGAAGAAGTCTATCTGTCCGTTTGTGGCCCGGCAGACCTCTTCGCGTAGTGTGACATAAGCGGCAAATCCATAGTTGTAATAGCCTACACCTTCACTGCAATAACCATCGTCGGGGTATCCTTCCATGCCATAGTGGTGGTATTTTTCGGCCATGGCTACAAAATAGGCACGTTCTTCTTTATCAGTCAGCAGGGTAAGTGCCGCTCCCGTAACCCCGGCCAGGCAGACCGAATTCCAGTTGTTTCTGACGGTAAACCAATAGAAAGGTTTGGTCTCTTCCAGGCAACGGAATATGGGGCGGAACACTTTCTCGCGGAAAGCGCATTGTGCCAGGGCGTGCGTTTCGGCAGGCAGTTTGTCGCCCAGGATATACAGGCATTGTGCCAGGCTGTTGCCCGAAGTGGCTACCACCAAGTCCACGTAATAATCGCGTCCGTAGTAGTTGTTCAGGTTGCGGTCATGTGCAGGGATAGACCAAGGCTTCTGGGCACATAGTTCGGCGATTCCCTTGCGGATGGCAGGCACGAAGCGTCCTTTATTTTCGATGCACTCTGCCAGCGACAGGCGGAATACGTACTGGTAGCGTGCGTTCATCATGTTTTCGCCTGGCAGGCGGACCCCCGTCTTGTTCAGATGCAGGTAAAGCGAGTCGACAAAGGGAGGCATTCCTTTTTCCATACTTTCTCTGGCCTCTTTCACCAGTGCCTGTGCTTCGGGCATGGCAGCCACAGCCTCCCAATACTTGCGGTCTTTGTAGGTTACGCCTATTCCCTGCGGCTTGTCGGGCAGCATGGCAGCGATTTCGCGCACACGGTCTGCAGAGAGATTGTTCAGCACCAGGTCATTGCTTGCCATCTGATACAATTCGCTTCCTGCCAGCAGGAAAGCGCCGGGACCGTAAGATTCGGTCATTTCCCGCGATACTTTCTTCGGGTCGGCGCCCACGGGCTGTACGAAGCCCAGCTTGCCATCTTCTTCTATGGCCGTCAGCATGGCCTTCCAGCCTTTTTCCAAGGCAGGCATGAATTCTTCTTTGGGTAGCAGTCCTTGGTTGATGCCGTAGGCAAATCCGTAGAGGAAAAAGCCTGTTCCGCTCGTTTCAGGCGAGGGGTACGACTCCGGGTCCAGCAGGCTGGCACGCCAGAAACCGTCCGGTTGCTGCAGTTCGCGTATGCGGCCGCAGATTTCCTTGAACAGTGCTTCGTAATAGGGGCGGTATTTCTTGTCATCGGCAGGCAGCACACGCAGAATTTCCACTAAGCCACCTATCACCCAGCCGTTGCCGCGGCTCCAGAACACTTTCTGGCCGTTGGCTTCTTTCTGGCCGATGTAGCGTCGGTCGCGGTAGAAAAGGTGTTCTTCGGTGTCGAACAGTTGTTTGTAGGTCTCTTTGTATTCCCTGTCCATGAAGCGGATGTATTTCTTGTCTCCGGTGAGGACATACAGGCGGGCATAGACGGGCGGTGCCATGAACAGGGCATCGCACCACGTCCAGCGCTCCAGCGTGCTGGCATCGGAATAGCTCAGGTTGAACGAACCCGACGAGGGATGTTCCATCACCCATTCCGTACGTGCCACGGTGGGGATGAGCATAGACTCCTGTTTGTATTTGCGGTAGAGGTCCAGGTAGGTTTGGGCGATGCAGACATCGTCGGCATGATACATGCGTTTCTCCACCTGCCAGTAGTTACGCGCTCCCAATCGTCGGAGCCATTTGAAGTAAGACTCATCGCCGTTCTCTTCCTCGGCGATTTCTGCCCAGCGGGTCAGCCCTAAGTAGAAGGTGGCGTTCACCCAGTTAAGCTCGCCATGTGGCGAAGCGCCGATGTGTGCAATTTGCCAGTCGGCCACACGGCGCATGGTTTGCCGCAGGTCGGCTTTGTTGAAAGTCTGCTCAGCCCAGGCCATCTGGCAACCTGCGAAGAGCACTAACAGCATAAGAACTTTTTTCATCGTGTGATATAATTAATGTTATTAGAATGATGCATGCTCACTCAGCCCCGGTATTCCTGCTCAGGCTGTTTATCTGTCTGGCGCGGGACAGACATGCGTATTTCCTGTCTGCAAAAATACGCATCTTCTATGGATGGGAGGCAGTAATATTGTCCGAAAAAGCAGCGACAATTGTCTACTTCATAAGTTAATGGTTCATTTAGAGCGTAACTCTTTATGCGGACTGCCGGAAATCGGGCGAAAGAAAAACGTCACGCCTTCACTAACGCATCAGGATGCAGCAAGTGAAGGCGTGAAGGCTGTTGGAAAAAAGTTATATTCTGCGCAGAATGAAACGGCGCATTTCTGTCAGTAGGCGTGCCTGTTATTTAAATACCTGTACCATCGGACGGCCAATCCATGCCTGCGGCTGTTCCAGTCCGAAAATATAGGCGATGGTGGCAGCCACGTCATACTGCATCATCAGTTCCTCAAACTGGCCTCCGTTCTTGCGGATGCCTTTTCCGGCGATGATGAACGGAGTTTCCATTTCCTGCAGCGTTTTGCCACCGTGTCCTTTCTCGATGCCACCGTGGTCGGCAGACATGAGGATGATGGTGTCGTCATAGATGCCGGCAGCTTTTACGGCATCCACGATACGCTTCACGTAGCTGTCCAGCGTCTCCAGTTGCTGGTAGTAGGCAGGAGTGTCGTGTCCGTCGGCGTGCCCTACGTGGTCCAGTTGGTCGAAGCACACAGCCACAAAGGCAGGTTTTTCGGCTTTGATGTATTCTTCGGCCATGGTGCAGAGTTTGTCGGGCTGTTTGTCGTAGTCCTTGGCTTGAGCATAGTGCTTGATGGCCAGCGTGTCTACCAGATACTTGATGCCCTCCCATTCATAGAGACAGCCGGTTTCTGCTTCGGGCATCTGTTCCTGCATAAGCGAATAGATGGTGGGGAAGATACCGTGTTCGTTGGTGACGGCAGAGGGTATTTCGGGTGTGCGTGACCCCCAGGTGGTGTAACCGTGGATTTCCGTTCCGGCTCCGTTGAACATCGATGCCCAGTTGATAGCCGATGATGACGGAAGTACGGATCTCTTCTTCAGGGTGTAGCAGCCGTCTGCCATCAGGGCGCGGATATTGGGTACTTCGGCTTTCTTCATGCTGTAAGCGCCCCAGCCGTCTAAGGCAATCATGACTACGTGTTTCGCTTTCGGTTTGGCGGCCTGTGCGGGGGCGATGTTTCCCAAGGCCAGCAGGCAGCAGATGATTGAGATTGCAATCTTTTTCATAACAGTGTAAGTTTTAGATAATTGTTTGTGAATGGTTTTAAGGATTCAGTTTGTTCCCTTTTTCCTACCATTCCGGGTGCAGTCGGGATTCCTGAAATGCTTTACTCATGAATCCCGGCCGCACCCGTTCTGACTGGAAATGAATTTTAAATAAACTTTAAGGAATAGAATTGTATATTGGAGTCTCATTGACTTTATCGGAAACAGACAGAGGTGTGTGTCAGAACAAATACGTCAGATGTTTATAGACATGGCAAATGTCTCTTTCCGTATTGTTCCGACACATCCTCTTCTATGTCCTGTTTATATACTTCTCAGGATTAATACAGCCATCCCGGAGTCTTTTGCAGGTTCGGGTTCTTTTCTACTTCCGTGCTGGGTACAGGCCAGATGCTGTAGTCGTTGGTCGTAGACCAGCTTGCACCGCCGTTACCGCTACTCTGAATGCCGTTGCAGGTCTTGGCACCGGCAATGTAGTTCATGAACGGTTCGAACTCGGTTTCGCGGAGCGTACCCCAGCGCAGTTCTTCGAAGAAGTTGACGCCTTCCATGCAAAGTTCGCGGCGCGATTCGTTGCGGATTTTGTTCAGGGCATCTTCCTTGCTGGTGAAGGTGTACGGCCACATTTCTACTGATGGACGCTGGCGTACCATGTTCACCTTTTCGGCAGCACCGTTCAGGTCATCCAGTTGTGCCAGGGCTTCTGCCCACATCAGCAGTACGTAGGCATAGCGGAATACCGGTTCGTCGATGGGGCTGTTTTGTGCATATTCGCATTCGTAGCCTTCCATTACAAATTTGCGATAACGATAGGCAAATTCTGCTTCACTGCTACCATCCTGCATCAGGTCATACGGAGCAGTTACTCCCCAGCTGGGGTCTTCCTGCAGGTCTACGTAGTGGCGTTGTTGTTTTACCGGCCAGCGGAATACGTAGGGTACCGGGTTCATATCGCCCGCATTCAGGCGCTGTGCATCGCCACCCAGATAAACTTCGTCGTAGGGCAGGATTACGTTGTAGCGCAGGCGCGGGTCGCGGTTTTCCCAAGCTTTCTTCAGACGTGCTTCGTTGCCTTCGGGCAGGTACAGGCTGCGGTTGCCTTCCGATACGATGTCTATCTTTTGACGTATCATTTTTCTCAGTTCCGTGCCGCCGAGAGGCTGGCCGTTAGCCAGAGAATCGCGGAGGAAGTAAATCAGACGATCGTTGGCAGAGATGTCAAAGTAGCCGGGGATGATGTCGTTCCAGTCGAAGTCTCTCTGCTCGTCCTTGTATTCATACATATCTACAAGGGCGTTGGAAGGAGCAAAATAAGACCAGCCTTCTACGCCGTCGTGTCCTACCATGGAACGGGTACCGCAATAGCGCTGTGTAGCATTACCGTATCCTTCCATTTTGTCGGTGTTGGAGACGGAGAAAATCATCTCTTCGCATCCTTCGTTCTCTTCTGTGAAGAGTTCTTTGTATCCTCCCTGGAACAAGCTGAAACCGCATTCTTCTACCTTCTCGAAGTCGGCGATGGCCTTGCGGAGCAGATCTTGGTCAATGGATGTGCTGGTCACGGTGCCTACTGTGTTGTCGTAGTTGTATTTGGCACCTAACATCAGGTAGATACGGCCGCGCAGTGTGTAGGCGGCGCCTTTGCAGGCACGTCCCGTTTCCTGGTAGTGGTCTGGGAAGTTAGGTTCGTTGATGCAATCCGTCAGGTCTTGTATCACCTGTGCCCAGACTTCCGATTCGGGCGACTGGCTTTTCGTGCATTCGGCTACGGATTCCAGGGGTTCCAGATAGAGAGGTACGCCCAAGCCGTAGCGGCCGAACAGTTCGTTCAGACGTGTGTAATAGAATGCACGGAGGAATTTGCTTTCACACAGCAGGCGCAGGCGGGTTTCATCATCCACACCGCCGCCACCCGGTTGTGAAAGGGCTTGGATAGCATCGTTGGCGCGGTGAACGCCTTCGTAGAAGTTTTTCCATGCGTTGGAGAATAGACCGTCGCTGGAGCCGGCCGTGCCTTTGGTGTAAGGTGGTGTACGATAGGGATCGGTGGTCATGCCCAATGCTTCGAAAGCAGGTGTCGCATTGGAATAGTCCTGGTTGTATACGCCCCAGCCACGCAGTCGCTGATAGATGGCGGCTACGCCCTGATTGGTCAGCGTGGAGTTGGTCCACATATTGCCGGAAGCCACCTGGTTGTGCGGTGCCATGTCCAAGTCTACACAGCTTTGCAGTCCGCAGAGTGCCAGTCCGATGAAGGGTAAGATTATTTTTTTCATATTCGATGTTTTTGTTGTCAGTGAATAGATTTAGAATGTAATGTTGATACCGCCGGAAATCATGCGCGGGATGGGGTAGGACTGGAATCCAGAACCGCTCATTTCGGGGTCCACACCGGGGAAGCTCGTGATCGTCAGCAGGTTCTCGAACGAAGCGAATACACGCAGCTTGTTGATGTAAGCCTTCTTGGTCAGCGCCTGCGGCAGGGTGTAGCCGATTTGCAGCGTCTTCAGCTTGATGTACGAAGCATTGTACAGTTCGCTGGTGTTGGCGCGGTGGGCGCTGTTGGTGTTGCCGATGCGCATGTAGGGTGCGTCGATGTTAGCATTGGGGTCGAGAGCCGGGTCGTAAGTGGGGTCGGTGGCCGATAACTCGGGATCGCAGTAATAGAAGATGTCGCGGGCGTTTCTTGCCACGATGGTACCTTCCTGCCAACCGGCATCGCTCATCTGGTTGAAGCCGCGCTCGTAGATGTAGCGGTACATGCCTGCATTTCCTGCCCATGTCATGTTCAGGTCGAAACCTTTCCACGCCATGGCGATGTTGATACCGTAAGTATATTTCGGTGTGGTAGACTTGCCGGTGAAGACGCGGTCGTTGTCGTTGGTGCCGTACATGCCGTCGCCGTTGATGTCGGCATAAATCATTTCGCCGTACCACAGGCCTTGTCCCTGTCCGATGCTCTGGTTGTTGAAGTCATACACGCGGTTACCTTCTGCATCGCGGTAATCCAGCATGGCGCGTACCCAGTCGAGGTCTTGCTTGGTGCGGATCATACCGTCGCGCGGACCGCCGTTGGGGTCGGGCGTTACGCCGTCGGCCAGGTAGATGTTGCCGTTACCGTGGTGGCGTTCAAAGAGGTAGTGCTCGTTGTACATGTGGTCTTCCACAACAATGGTATTGCCGTAGTCGGCCACATCGCCGCGGTTGGTCACGTAGATGGGGTTGCCATTTTCGTCCGTAGTCCAGCCCTGTTCCAGTTTGCCTTTATATTTCGATACGGTGTTCTTGTTCCAAGCGAAGTTGGCGCTGATGCTGTATTCGAAGTCTTTGATGCGGTCGGCCCAGCGCAGGTTCAGTTCGATACCGCGGTTGCGCATGTCCGAAGTGTTGGTGACGGGGGCGCTGACACTACCCATGGTCATGTAGATGGAGGGCGATGCCAAGATGCCCTTGGTGGTGCGCTGGTACCAGTCGGCTTCAATGCCCAGTCGGTTGTCGAAGAAGCCCATTTCCAAACCTACGTCGATGGACTCACCGGCTTCCCAGTGCAGGTTAGGATTGGCAATCTTACCCTGGCGCAGACCCTTTACAACTTGGTCGCTGAATGAGTAGTTGACGGCACTGTAGGTAGCCTGCCAGTCGTAGTAGCCTGCAGTCATGTTACCCAACTTACCCCACGATGCACGGAGCTTCAGGTTGGAGAAGATGTCTTTGGCAGGTTCCATGAAGGGCTCTTCGAGGATGCGCCATGCGGCTGATACAGAGGGGAAGGTACCCCAGCGGTGGTCGGGACCGAAGCGGGAAGAACCGTCGCGGCGGAAGTTAGCTTCCAACAGGTAGCGTTCCTTATACGAATAGTTCAGACGGCCGAAGTAGGAGATAACGCCGTATTCCTGCATGGCTGTACCGCCCACGGTGGGAATCTGTTGGTCGGTGGCGGCGGTGAAGTCGGGCAGAGAGAGGTCCAGCAGACCCGTGCGGGTGGCACTGAAACCTTTTACCTGCCAGTAGTATTGTTCGGTACCCAGCATGATGCTGAAGTCGTGGTCGCCGAAAGTGTTGGCATACTGGATGGTACCGGTCTGTGTGCGGTTCTGGTAGCGAGTGGTTCCACGCGATGTAGTTGCCTGGTCAGCGCTGGTTCCGGGATAGAGGTCGCCGGTACGGAAGTTTTCTTTGTCGACACTTTTCGTCCATGTCTCCGATTCACTGAAGAGGGTCTGATAGTTGAAGCGTCCCTCGATGGTCAAACCTTTGAAGGGTTTCAGGCGGGCATACCACGTGGTGTTCAGGCGGGTGTCGTTATACTGTCCACCTGTGCCTACTACAGTAGCCAGCAGGTTGTTGTTGGACGAACCATCCACGGCCACACCGTAACGTCCGTTGTATTCCGGTGTCATGGCGGGGGTGTTCTGGAACATATAGGTGAAGCTGGTGTTGCCCGGCTCGCTGTTTTCAAACGTAGCGTAGGTCTGTGTACCGATGCTCAGGAACTTGGTGATTTCGGTTTCCACGTTGATACGGCCTTCGTAGCGTTTCAGTCCGGTGTTCTCCAGCATACCGGGGTTGTCCATGTAGCCGAAAGAAAGCAGGTAGGTAGTCTTGTCGCTACCGCCTGTGATGGACACATTGTGCTTGTGCATGGTGTAGGGGCGGAACAGCACGTCTACCCATTGGGTGCTGGGGTAAGCCAGGAAGTTAGGCACGCCGTAAGGGTTGTTGGTGCCGTAAGGGTCGCTGGCTGCCAGTTGTGCGCCTTCGCGCCACTCGTCGATGGCGGCTTGTGTGTATTTGGTACCTGCCTGGTAGTCGCGGTTGGTGCTCCAGCGGTTGGCCATTTCCATGTATTCGGCATAGTTGTTCTCGAAGCGGAAAGCTTTACCGCTCATCTTCGAGTTGGTGACAATACCGGTATAGGTTACCTTCGGAGCTTGTCCTTTCTTACCTCTCTTGGTGGTGATGAGGATTACACCGTTGGCGCCTCGAGAACCGTAGATGGCGGCACTGGCGGCATCTTTCAAGAACGAGATGCTTTCTACGTCGTCGCTGTTGACGGAAGCGATGCTGGCTTCGGCACCGTCTACTATAATCATGGGTGAGGTGCTGTTGAAGCTACCCAAACCACGCATCTGGATGTTGGCGCCGTCGCTGCCCGGTTTACCGGAACTCTGGCTGACCTGCACACCGGCTGCCAGACCGGAGAGTGAGCTGGAAAGGCTGGTAGTGGCGCGGCTTTCCAGTTTGTCGGAAGCCACCGTGGCTACCGCACCGGTCAGGTTGGCTTTCTTCTGTACGCCGTAACCCACTACGACTACCTCGTCCAGCACTTCGCTGTCTTCTTTCAGGGTTACATTGATGTTTGTTTTCCCCTTGACGGAGATTTCCTGGGTGACATAGCCAATGTAGCTGATGACCAGGATGGCATCGTCCTGTACCTTCACCGTGAACTTACCGTCTATGTCGGTGATGGCACCGTTGTTGGTGCCTTTTTCTGCCACACTGGCACCGATAACGGTCATGCCCGTGTCGTCAAATACTGTACCTGTAACGGTCTTCTGTGCGAAAACCGATGCAGAAGTGCATAGCAACATGCAGAGAAGCATGAGCCATCTGGGTGTCTTTACCCGAGTTCTCTGTTTTCGTTCCATAGATCTTGTTAATTAGTTATTAAATGAATGAATGTTAGAAAAGTTTTCGTTAATTTTATGCTGCAAAATTATGGGTCTAAAACGAAACAGGGGGTACAAATTTGTCCGAATCATCGTATGTTTTTGTCCAATGTTATATTTTTTTATCCAATTCGCTGCTTTTGGGGCGCAAAAGTAGGGTGAATGGGTTGCGTTTTTTTTGCAACGATGTTGCAAAACCGTAACAGCCGGGAGCCTTGTTTAACGCTTTTTTCTTCGGTGGATGCTTGTCGCACACGGAGGATGGGCATAAACATGTGGGGCATATATGCAACAGTCCCCGCCAATCCGATGGACTTGCGGGGACTGTCTCCTTATGTTAAGCAGTTATCTGTTATGCCGGATTAATATTCCCATCCCGGAGTGGGAGTCATGGCGGGATTCAGCTCGATTTCGCTCTTGGGCACGGGCCAGGTGTACCACTGGTCACCTATCCAGTTGTAAGTGGTACCGCCGGTACTTTCCGTTCCACCCCAAGCATGCTGTGCGCAAACTTGGCTGAATTTGGTCTCCTTCAGCGTGCGCCAGCGCATTTCATCGAAGAAGTTGATACCTTCGTTCACGAACTCGCGGCGGCGTTCGTCACGCACGTAGTTGCGGGCTGTTTCCTGGTCAGCAAATTTTTCGGCCGGGGTGGGGATGCCCACACGGTCGCGTATCTGCTTTACCAAGGCCATGGCTTCGGGCAGGTGACCTTGTTCCACTTCAGCTTCGGCCTCCATCAGCAGCACGTCGGCATAGCGGATGATGGGTTCGTCGATGGGGTTGTCCTGACGACGCATGTACTCCAGTCCCTCGCCGACAAATTTGCGGTGGATGTACTTGAATTCGGCTTGTGCGTTGCAGTAGCCTGATGCGTAGTAATTATCCGGCAGGTTGGGGTTGGCATTGGGCTCTGCATTGGCTTGATCGAAGTAGTTTTTGCCGGTTACCGGGTAGCGGTAGGTGTACCAGCCTTCGGCGGTGGAGTTGCTGTTTACTCCGAGGTAGTCGGCATACGGCGTCACCACGTTGTAAGCCAAGCGCGGGTCGCGGTTGGCGTAAGCGGCTTTCAGGCGGGCTTCGTTGCCTTCGGGCAGGTAGTAGGCCTGGATATCGGCGGGGAAGTCAGCAAGGGCGGCATCAATGGCTGCTGTCACGGTGCTGTGCACTTCCATGCCGTTGACGTACTTGTCGCGCAAGAAGAACACCTTGCGGTAGCGGGTGTGGCCTTCAGAGGCTTCCTTGTTGGTCACGTAGGTCCAGGCATCGCCCAGGTAGTCTTCCCAGGCAAAGTCTTTCACCGTGCCGTCGGGATTGATCTCTTCGTAGAGGTTCACTAAGGCAGGCGTTACCTGCAGGTCGGTCCAGCAGCCGCGGCCATCCTGGGAGCCTTGGGTAAAAGCGGCGCAATATTTCTGCAGTCTTGAACCATAGCCCGTGGGGTCTTCGATGTACTGCAGGCTCATGACCATTTCCTCGCAACGCTCGTTTTCCTGCTTGAACAGTTCCTTGTATCCACCCTGGAAGAGGCTGTATCCGCAGTTGTCCACCTGTTCGAAGTCGGCTACTGCTTTGTCATACTGTTTGGTAATCAGATAGGCGCGACCGCGGAGGGCGTAGGCGGTACCTTTGCTGACACGTCCTTCACCTCCAATCTGGTTGTCCGGCAGGGCGGGTTCGTTGATGGCATCCGTCAGGTCCTGGATGACCTGTGCCCATACTTCAGCTTCCGAACTCTGCACTTTGTCGCACTGGTCCGGGTCTACCGGTTCGGTGTAGAGGGGCACACCGATACCATTGCCGTCGTTGGCAACGCCGCTGTTGCCGAAGAGGATGTTCAGGCGGTCGTAGAAATAAGCGCGCAGAATCTTGCACTCTGCCACAAGACGTGCCTTTTTCTCTTCATCAATCGGAGCGCCCGGTATGCCGGCGATGGCAGCATTGGCGCGATGAACGCCGTTGTAGCACCATTGCCAGATGCTCAGGAATACATTGTTGCTGGGATTGACAGAAGCCGTAAACAGGTTCTGCATGCCGTATTCACCTTGTCCCCCCATGCCCCATGCATCAAATCCATAGTAGCCGATGGAGAGGGATTCTCCGACAACCTGGTTGCCGGGGAAAGGATTTCTTAACGAATAGTACACACCGATGACACCCTGGTCCACGCTGTTTTCCGTTGTCCACATGGTACCGCTGGACAGCTGGTTCGTGGGTGATTGGTCCAGAATCTCCGTACAGGCTGTCATGCTGCCCAATACGGAAGCTATTGCCAGTAAATTGAATATCTTTTTCATATTGTCTGAATCTGTTTAATATAAGGTGTAAGTTTAGAAAGTGAGCGAAATGCCGCCCGAGAACATACGTGCGATGGGGTAAACTACCAAGCTGGAACCCAGTTCGGGGTCTACACCTTCGAATCCCTTGTGCTTGAAGGTCAGCAGGTTTTCACCCGTGAGGAAGATGCGCAGGTTTTCGATGTGTGCCTTGCTCAGCCACTTCTTGGGCAGGGTGTAACCTATCTGCAGTGATTTCAGTTTGACAAACGAAGTGTTCTGCAGGTAATAGGTGCTGCTGGGAGCCGTGCCGCCCGAAGTCAGCAGGCGCGGATACTTGCCGTTGATGCTGGCGTTGGGGTCGGTGGCAGGGTCGTAGGTCGTGCCACGGATGACACCGTCTTCATCGGTGATGAGGCCGTTGTAGGCAGCTTCCGCATCGTAGAAGTAGAACTTGTCCCAAGCATCGCCGGGCAGCTGGTCCTTGATATTGGTAATCATGTTTTCGTTGGCACCGCGTCCCTTCAGGTAGTGGTAGCTGCCAAAGCGGCCGGACCATACCATGCTTACGTCAATACCCTTCCACTGGGCGTAGAGGTTCAGACCGAAGGTCACTTTCGGGGTCGTGCTCTTGCCGGTGAACTCGCGGTCGTCGTCGTTACCATACTTACCGTCGCCGTTGAGGTCGGCCATGATGAGGTCGCCATACCACAGGCTGGAACCGTCGGGACCGATTTCACGCAGGTTGTTGTTGAAGGTATAGCCGGCATCCATCATGGCACGTACCCAGTCGAGGTCGGCCTTGGTGCGGATCATACCGTCGCGCGGACCGCCGTTGGGGTTCACGCTGCCGTCGGCAAGATAGTAGGTGGCATCGCCGCTGTAGGGACGGCGCAGGAACCATTCGTCGATCATGTGTCCTTCCACACGGCGGGTATTACCACCGGTTGATACATCAGCCAGGTTGGTGTAGCGCCAGGTAGGATTGCCCCAAATGTCGAGTGTGTTCGGGTCTTGTTCCCATCTCAGCGTACCCTGGAAGTCGGTGATTTCGTTCTTGTTGAAGCCCAGGTTGAGGCTGGCTCCATAGCTGAAGTCGCGTATGCGGTCGTTCCATCCGAGGTTGATTTCAAAACCGCGGTTGCGCAGGCTGGCGGTGTTGGACATGGGGGCATCGATGGTACCCATGGTCTTGTAGATGACGGAGTTGGTCAGGATGTCCGACGTGTTGCGTATGTAGTAGTCCATTTCGGCAGTCAGGCGGTTGTCGAAGAAGCCGAGGTCAAGACCGATGTTCCAGGTCGTCACTTTTTCCCACGACAGGCCGAGGTTCTGGATGGAAGCCTGAATCAGACCGTTCTGTACGGATTCGTTGAATACGTTGTTGACAGATGAGTACAAAGCCTGCCAGTCGTAGTTGCCGCTCACGGTATTACCCAATGAACCGTAGGAAGCGCGGAGCTTCATGTTGCTGAAGATGTTGCGGATCGGTTCGAAGAACGGTTCCTCGCTGATGCGCCAGGCGGCAGAGCCGGAGGGGAAGAAACCGCGACGGTGGCCCGGTGCAAACTTGGACGAAGCATCCGAACGGAAGCTGAACTCAAAGAGGTATTTGCTGTCGTAGGCATAGTTCAGGCGTCCGAAGTAAGACAGCATGGCGTTGACCGATTTGGCACTGCCGCCGATGGAGTACATCTCGGCTCCGGACGTAATGTCGGTAATGCCCCAGTCAATCAGGCCCTGCATGGTGGCGCTGAATCCGGTTGTTTCGGCGCGGTACTGCTCGTAGCCGAAGAGTCCGCCCACATCGTGCTTGCCGAAGGTGTTGTTGTAGCGCAGCAACAGGTCGGCCGTGTAGCTGGTCGATTCATAATAGTAGCGGTAGGTCGTGGCTTGGTCCAATACGCTAACTCCTTCTTTCGGGGTGTCAAAACTATCGCGGAAGCTGTAGCGCGGCTGGTTTTGGCTGTAGTGCTCGTCGTGGCGCGTGTACTGGCTCCAGTTGAACTTGGCTTCTGCCACCAGACCTTTCAGCGGGAGTTCCACGTTGGTATACCACGTCGTGTTTAGGCGGGTATAGGTGTTGCGTCCACCTTGGGCGGCCACCTGCTGCAGAATATTGTCTATATTGCTGACTTCTGGGTTCTCGCTGGCACCGTACTTGCCGTCGTAGATGGGGTTGATGCCCGGATAAGCCTGTTGCAGGTAAGTCATGGACGTGCTGCCCGGATCCTTGAATTCCTTGGTACCGTAAGTCTGCGTACCGAAGGTGATGAAGTCGGCAATCTTAGTCTCCACGTTGGCACGCATGTTGAAACGCTGCATGGCGGTATTGTCCAGCGTACCGGGGTTGTTCTGGTAGCCTAAGGAGAGCAGGTAGGTCGTGTTGGCGCTTCCGCCCGTCACATTCACACCGTAGCGGTGGTAGAACGAGGGCTGGAACAGGTACTGCGCCCAGTCTGTGTTGGGATAAGCCAGCCAGTTGGGAATCTGGTTGCCCGTGGTGGGGTTGGTGTAGATGCCGTTGGGGTTGGCATCGGCTGCCCGCCATTCCTCGATGCTGGAATAGCTGTAGTCCGGGTTGCCGCCCGAGGTAGGCTGCGCGTTCAGTTTGGCGATGTTGTGCAATTCCATGAAGTCGGCGGTGCTGGACATCAGGCTGTAGTCGGTCACCGGCTGCTGCGAAGCAAACATGGCATTGAACGTCACGCGGGGCTTTTCGTTGTTCTTACCCTTTTTGGTGGTAATCAGGATAACGCCGTTTGCCGCGCGCGAACCGTAGATAGCAGCCGAGCTGGCATCCTTCAGGATGGAGACACTTTCGATGTCGTCGGTGTTCAGCGGAGCCATGTCGGCCTGCACACCGTCCACGATAATCAGCGGGCTGCTGTTGTTGAACGAGCCGGGACCACGTACCTGGATAGAGATGCTTTCCTCACCGGGTGCACCGCTGCCCTGCGTGATGCGCACACCGGGAGCTGCACCTGCCAGTGCCTGTCCCAAGCTGGTGACGGGGCGGTTGGCAATCTTATCGGCGCCTACGGAGGCTACCGAACCGGTGAGGTTCACTTTCTTCTGTACACCGTAACCCACAACGACTACTTCTTCGAGCATTTCGTTGTCTTGTTGCAGTGTCACGGTGATGTCCGTTTTTCCCTTGACGGAGATTTCCTGTGTCACATAACCGATGTAGCTGATAACCAAGGTTGCATCGTCTTGTACTTTCAGCGAGAATTTACCGTCCATGTCAGTAATGGAGCCATTGTTCGTGGTACCTTTTTCTACCACACTGGCTCCGATGACAGTCATACCCGTGTCATCGAATACTGTACCGGTGACGGTCTTCTGTGCGAAAACCGATGCAAAGGAGCAAAGCAACATGCAGAATAGCATGAGCCATCTGGGCGATTTCGCCCGAATTCTGTGTTTTCGTTCCATAGATGTACTTAATAAATTAGTAAAAGGGATGATTTGTTTGGTAACTTTTTTATTAATTTTGGGGCAAAATTATGGAATTCCTTTCTATTATATAATCTAAAATTGTCCGAAAAAACAGTGAAAATTGTCTATATGAATATATTTAAGGATAAAAATCGCCTTTTCCTGCTAAAATTTGCCCTGTTTGCCGCTTCCATATCCGTTTTTGGAGCGGACTTGTGAGAGTTTCCGGTTATGCCTGCACGGCGATAAATCCGCTACACATTATTATATATATAAGTAGTCAATCGGATTTATACTTTGTGCGGGTTAGCATTGTGTATTTCTACCTTGCCTGCCCTGACAGCTTCAAAGAGGTTGAATCTCGCACATCTGACTCTTTCTTGTCTCGTACACGCGGCAACCTTGAAGAGGTTGAACTGTGCTTAACCGCTGGTGGCTCCCC